>ENA-OSET01000890-OSET01000890.1-sediment-metagenome-genome-assembly--contig:-NODE-890-length-32469-cov-22.552019_pt1 | contig 32469 bp, 23 predicted proteins | sample MGYA00237882_ERZ534229 | MGnify/ENA primary metagenome ERZ534229 (study PRJEB26408, sample SAMN06266212) | sediment metagenome | isolation source: Hudson Canyon methane seep mesocosm | place... | reverse complement strand
CGGGGCGTAGCGCAGCCTGGTAGCGCACTACACTGGGGGTGTAGTGGTCGCAGGTTCAAATCCTGCCGTCCCGACCAAATACCAATCCATTAGTATCCACTAATGTCCTCAAGGCCCTGTTATTCAGGGCTTTTTTGTTTATACTTAGTCCATAGTTGTCCATTTGAATCCGGTACAATCCCCGAAGTAAATACGGTACAAATTGCGGTAGTTTATATCTCATGGCGTTTTATACCGTAAATATTGGTGAGTAAAATCTTATGTCTAAGTTAACAGCAACAGCCGTTGTCAAAGCAAAGCCTAAAGCAAAGCAATACAAGCTAGCTGATTCAGGTGGAATGTATCTACATTACACAACGATGACCGGTATAACTTCTTGCCAAGATAGTTGGCACTTATCTGGATAAACCCATACTTCAAGAAGTAACTTGGAGAGTGACCTTTAACTTTCGGACACTTGTTGTTGCATCATGCCACGCATTGCATCGCTATAGGGTGGGCGCGTGAAGCCGGCGATATCCTCTACAGGTGTTTGCGCATACACGGCTTTGTTGTGGGAAAACTCCCGAAAACCGTCAATGCCGTGATAACAACCCATGCCGCTGGTACCGATCCCGCCAAAGGGAAGCGCGTGACAAATTGCTTGTACTACCACATCGTCAACGGCCATGCCGCCGGAGAGGACATTGTCGCGCAAGATAGTCTTATGGGCGTCGTTATCGCCGAAGTAATATAGAGCTAGAGGGTGCCCTTGTGTCTGAATGTGATCAATCACTTCCTGAATGTCGCGGTAGGTCTTGATAGCTAACAACGGGCCAAAAATCTCATTTTGCATCACAGCAGAGTCATTGCCTGGGTTAATCAGTATACGAGGTAACATTTTGCGATTTTGCGTTTCATCAAAGTCTTCATTTGCGGGGTTTAAGGTAACAATTTCTACGCCTTCACCAGTGGCGTCATCGATTAAATGCTGCAATCGGGAAAAGTGATTGTCGTTGACGATGGCGGTGTAATCGGGGTTGTCGGCAATGCTTGGGTACAGGGTAGCCGTCGCATTTTCCAGTTCGTTCAGCAAAGGCTTTAGTAGCTCTTCAGGAACAAAAGCGTAATCGGGACAAATACAAATCTGGCCACTATTAAATAGCTTGCCGGTCATTAATCTTAGGCTGACAGTTTTCAGGTCAACACCTTTGTCGACAATCACAGGCGCTTTACCGCCGAGCTCCAGCGTCACCGGAGTAAGGTTTTGTGCAGCGGCGGACATAACCTTTCGGCCTACCGCAGTCGATCCGGTAAATACCAGATGATCGAACGGTAGCTGTGAAAATTGTGCCGACACTTTGGCGTCGCCCAATACGACAGCGACTTCGCTTGGATCGAAAAACTCGCCGATCATGTCGCAAATGAGTTGTGAGGTGCGTGAAGTGATTTCGGAAGGCTTAAGCATAGCCCGATTTCCTGCTGCCAACACGCACACCAGCGGCGACAGTAGAAGATGAACAGGGAAATTCCAAGGTGCGATAATACCAACCACCCCTTTAGGTTGATAGCGTACCTCGGCGCTGGCCTCGTTGATTGGCGATGGGGCCTGACGTTGCTCGGGTTGCATCCATTCGGCAACGCTTAATATTGCGTGCTTAGCCTGTTCGATCGTAACAAATACTTCGGTCAGCCGTGATATCTCAAAGGCGCGTGAGCCAAAGTCCTCGGCGATAGTATCGCAAATTTGACGGTCATACTTTTTAATCATTGACGTCAGTCGGTCAAGGCGATCGAGACGCAATTCGAGCGTAGGAAAGCCGGATTTTTGAAAAGATTTTCGCTGCTGTTGTAGCAGGAGTTGCATGTCTGCCTTGTTCGAATAATTCATTTCCAGCAACCTCTTATTTTTCGCATTATTAGTCTAGACTTATACTTGCAAACAGACTTGGGAAAGGCAACCAACGAAAGTTGGTTTTCAATTGCTTGGTAATTTAGTTATCATTTTCCTTGAAAATTGCTTTAAATAAAATAAACCTTGGAAGGTGACGGTTCATGGAGGGGAGACAATCTCAAGCAAGGCCTGGGGCAGCCATTTTACTTGGTAAGCTCGTCAAGCCAGAGATGTCAGGCGGGCTGGTTCGCCGCGAGATGTTCGCGGAGTTTGCCAAAAAACTCCTGAGTGGGATGAAAATGGGGCTGGTAATTGCTCCGGCCGGCTACGGTAAGTCTATCCTGTTATCTCAGAGTTATGACATGCTCAGCCATCGAGGTGTACGCTGTGCCTGGATTAGCCTGGATACTGATGACAATGATCCGCTCCGATTATTGTCTTATTTTCTGGCGGCTGTAAACTCAATGAGTTCTGCCGACCCTAAATCTGGCATCGAATATGCTGGAGCTAGCTCTAAGGCTACTACTGACTCTCTCGTGGCGGACATTGTGGGCAAGTTGAACGCGCTGGATTTCAACCACGCTTTATTCCTAGATGATTATCACTTCATTAGTAATCCTGAAGTCCACGGTATAGTTGAACGGCTCGTTCTTTACTCACCGAAGACGACGACGTTTGTTATTGCCAGTCGTAGCGAGCCCAACCTGGCGTTTAAGGCATTAAGAATGCGTGGAGAAGTTTGTCAGTTGTCGACCGAGGATCTTTCCTTCGCCCGGAAAGAGTCTGAACAGTTTTTAAATGGCATCAAGCAATTAGGGCTTGACAGCAAACTCATAGATGCGCTCGCTAGTAAAACGGAAGGTTGGGTGGCGGGCTTGCAGTTGGCTTCCCTGGCACTTTTCGGCAGGTCGGATTCCGAAGCATTTATCGAAGCATTTTCGGGCACGGACCGAGACGTAACAGATTATTTGGGAGAAGCGGTTCTTGACCAGCAAAGCGATGACATCCAGCGCTTCTTACTTTGGACATCCCTGTTAGGTCGAATGAATGCGGATATGGTAAACGCGGTACTTGAGATGGAAACGGCCCAGGATATACTGGAACACGTGGAGGCACGGAATCTTTTTGTCCTTACACTAGACAGAGATCGTAACTGGTATCGCTACCATCATCTATTCGGTGACTTTCTCAAAGTGCAGCTATTAAAAAAATATCCGGGTATTGTGAAAGGTATTTATCAACGGGCGGTAAATTGGTGCGATGGGCAGGGCTTAGAGCATGAGGCAATCAATTATGCATTAAGTGGCGGAATTTATGACCGAGCAATAGATCTTATAGCCGATATCGCCAAGGACCTCATAGAGGTATCCGGTGAGCATTGGACATTACTGCATTGGGTGAAGCAGCTGCCAGATGATTATGCATTGAAACGACCAGAAATTGCAGTGTTTTACAGTTGGTCGCTGGTATTTTCCCGACAGCATGATGAAGCTCGCAATCTGCTTGAGATGCTGGATACTTATTACGAGCAGCAAAAAACACATATCGCTCCTAAGGAATTGCGACAGTTTCGTTCTCAAATAGACTTAAATATGTGTATGGTAGAAATAGGTTCTGATGATACTGAGCGCTCGAGCGAGCTTGTAAAAAAGTGGCTAGCTATTCACCCAAACGATGATCCGCGGTACGTGCTTACGGCCTATGTTTTCCAAGCTTACACTGCCCTCTCCACATTCGAAACCGATTTAGGAACAGCTGCGGCGGATAAGGCCGTAGCTATAGGCGAAGAGTATGGTGTTGATTATCTAGAGGCCTGGGCTCGGTCAGTCGCGGGTTTGTTGAAGATACAGCGAGCCGATTTAGACGGAGCCGCTAGTCATTATCAAAAGGGTCTGGTTTATAATAATCGCAACTCCAGTCCGCACTCCTACATGGGGTCTTTAAATGCAGTGCTGCTGGCAGAGGTTTGTTACGAACAGAACGATCTTGCGAAGGCGGAGCTACTATTGCAGGACCGTTTTGAGCATATCGACAATGAATCTGTTGTGGATGTTGCCTATGCCGGCTATCGAGTTTTGGCTAGGTTACAATTTATACGAGGCGGCCTAGATGCAGGGCTAAATGTTCTCCGTCTGGGTCAAGAGTCTGCCATTCGAGCAAAACTACCACGGCTTAGAGGAATGCTATCAGCTCTGGAAATACACAGCCTGTTACTTGCTGGTAAGAGTAAAGAAGCCCGGCAGATAGCTAACGAGTGCGGATTTAATAAGCCCGAGCCGCTCTCGTTATCACAGAATTCGCGACCTGTAGTTCGGGAAATGCACAAGCTAGTCCAAGCAGCGCTCAGTCTTGATAGTAATCTCCCGAAACAGGCTGTGATTCTACTGGATGAACTAGTCTTTCAAGCAGAGGAGTCGGGACGCCTGCGCCTTCTTATAGAGTTGTTTTTAATGCGTTCCAGAGCATTTCAGAGGCTACGGCAATTTGAGAAAGCAGAGGTTGATCTTTTACGTGCCTTGAAAATTGGAGCCGAGGGAGGATTCTCTAGAGCATTTCTTGATGCGGGAGAAGAAATCCATAATTTACTGCGGCTTCTCATAAAAAACAGTAGTGGTGATCTAGCCACAGGTACTATTGAGTTCCTCGGGAAGATTAATGCACAGTTGTTAGTTGGCCATAAAAGTAAATCAGATCATACGCTACAGCTTGAGCCCGCCGGTGCGCTGCTTGAAACGCTGACGAAGCGCGAGAGGCAGATGCTGGATACAATTGTAACGGGTCAAACTAATAAAGAAATTGCCGATAAGCTATTTATTTCAGAGCAAACAGTAAAATGGCATCTTCACCAATTGTACCAAAAGCTTGGGGTGAGAAATCGAACGAGTGCTATTGTTAAAGCCAAGACGCTTGCACTAATTTAGTTTGTAAATTTTTCAACTATCTGCCATCAAGTCGCGCGCTACTTTCTTTACACTACGCAACTTGACGCACCAGTTTTTTCTGTTTGCCACCCAAAAATAGCCAGTATGGCGTAAAACCAACTTTGGTTAGTTTCCAAACTTTTCAGATTGGGACAATATGCCTACTAAGACTCGATGACCCCCGTAACTGATGACAGGTAATGACTTGAGACAGTAGAGAAGCTCCTACTCCATTATCAAATTTACTGACGGCTGGTCTACCCCTGTCTAGTGGAGGGTGCGGTCCGCATCATAATAACGCGCTCACACTGAGCGAAATCGTCTGCTGCATTGTTTATAACTAGAGAGAGGATGTATTTAATGACAGAAATTACAAGCTTAGTTCAAAGGGATGACCAGCACGGTCGTGTTGCCACACTGACACTGAATAGACCCGAGACGCTCAATGCCCTGACTGAAAATATGTTAATAGATTTACTAGATAATCTAAGGCTCGTTGAGTCTGATACTAGTGTCGGTGCGGTTATTATTACAGGCTCCGGGAAAGGATTTTGCTCAGGTGCCGATCTAACCGGCGGGTTATTGACGGAAAAAACAGGGGATCTAGAGGGGTGGATGAAGCAATATGCCAACCCAGTTATCTCGTATATGCGCACCATGTCAAAACCTGTGATCGCAGCTGTTAATGGTGTTGCCGCTGGTGCCGGCGTGAGCCTAGCTTTGGCGAGCGATATTATCATTTCAGGCGAGGCTGCACGTTATATTCTCAGCTTTGCCAAAGTAGGAATGGCGATGGATATGGGCGCCTCGTGGTTTTTAAGTCAAAGAATTGGTCCAATGCGTACCGCCGCATGGACCATGTCTACGATGCCTCTGGATGCGCAATCAGCATTGCAGTGGGGCTTGACGTATGAGGTCGTGCCGGATAATGAACTGATGTTGCGAGCCGGCGAATTTGCCAGAAAAATTGCGGAGATGCCCGAGGGTGCACTGGCGGCCCTCAAAGCGCAGATAAATTATGCGGCCACGGCCTCTCTTTCTGATACGTTGGATTATGAGGCGAAAATTCAGGGAGAGTTGGTCGTATTAGATCAGACGCAGCTACTTATTAAAGCATTTTCAGAATGATTGTTGATTAGGCGCTATTAGAGAGGAGTTATCAATGGCACGTTGGGAATGTACGGTATGCGGGCTTATTTACGACGAGGCGAAGGGCTGGCCGGAGGATGGAATAGCAGCTGGCACTCGCTGGAAGGATTTGCCAATAGACTGGTATTGTCCAGATTGCGGTGTGGGCAAGGAGGATTTTACGTGTATTGATGAAGAGCCGCTAGAAGAGGTCCCGCATCACGAGGACAAAGAGCGTGCGTCCGAAGCCTTGCCGGTTGTAATAATTGGTACCGGAATGGCCGGTTATAATTTGGCGCGGGAATTTCGCAAACACGATGCCGATACTCCGCTGGTGATTATTACTGCTGATGACGGATACGCATACAGTAAACCGATGCTGTCAAACGGATTTGCAAAAAACAGCAGTGCGGAAGAACTCGCCACCGCCGATGCAGGTGCAATGGCCATGCAGTTGCAGGCCAAGGTCTGGACGCACACACGGGTCACCTCAATTAATACCGTAGCGCAGGAAGTTTATATTGGCGGTGATACTCAGCTGAAATACAGTAAATTGGTACTCGCTTGGGGCGCAGAGGTTATCAAGCCGCCATTGGCGGGTGATGCACTGGATCGGGTCTACTCAGTTAACGATCTTCTTGACTATGCTGATTTCCGCGCCGCACTGGACAACACTGGAGCGAAGAAAGTCGCGGTTATCGGTGCCGGCTTGATCGGCAGTGAATTTGCCAACGACCTATGCAGTGGCGGTTTTGCCGTCGAAACTTGTGACGCACTGCACTGGTGTCTGCCCACCCTGATGCCAGAAGCTGCCGGGCGAGCGGTGCAGCACGGGCTGGAGGCAATCGGCGTTCATTATCATTTTGGCGTATTGGCCACCGAAGTACGACGGGCTCCCTCCGGTGGCGTAGAGGTGTTGCTCAATAACGGGGGCCGGATCGAGGCCGATATGGTGTTGTCGGCCGTCGGCATCAAGCCGCGTATTGAACTGGCGCGTACGGCCGGTATCGATGTCAATCGGGGCATCGTCGCGGACCGTTTTCTGCGCACCAGTGCTCCTAATGTCTACACCCTGGGCGACTGTGCCGAAGTTGAGGGACATGTCTTGTTTTACGTGGCGCCGCTAATGGCCTCTGTCAGAGCGCTGGGACGCACCCTGGCGGGGAAAGACACCGAGGTTTGCTACCCGGCCATGCCGGTTACGGTCAAGACGCCGGCTTGTCCGGTGGTGGTGGCGCCACCGCCTGCGGGCGCCGAGGGCGCTTGGGAAGTAGAGACGGATGGCCAAGCCAACGTGGTGGCAAGGTATCTCTCGCCAAATCAGCGTCTGCTGGGCTTCGCACTTACCGGGACTGGGACGCGGCAGAAATTGACACTGCAGAAAGAGTTGCCGGCGCTGTTACTTTGAAAATCCAAGAGTTTGAAGAAAATATGAGCAACAACACTTTAGTGCAAATCCGCCAAGAGGCGCACACACAAATCGGTGACGACGACACCTCGATCGTCGAGAAAATTTCTGGGGCGAAAGCATGAATTTAACTTTAAGCGAAGAACAAGGCGCCATTATAGAAATGGCCAAGAAGTATGCCGAGAGCGAGCTCGCACCTGTGGCAGCCCGCTTGGATGTCGGCGCGAATAAAGAGGCCGACCGCACGCTGTTTCTCAAGAACCTGCAGGGCTTGGCTGAACTGGGGTTTATGGGCATGAACGTTAAGGCCGAATACGGCGGTTGTGAGGCCGGCACGGTCGCATTCAGTCTTGCGATTACTGAGATCGCCAGGGCCTGTGCCTCAACCGCTGTGACGATGTCGGTTACCAATATGGTGGGGGAGGTGATTCAATCCATTGCCAGCGAGGAACAGAAGGATACCTATTTGCCGAAGCTGTGTTCTGGTGAGTATTCTGCGGGCGGCTTTTGTCTATCTGAAGCCGGTGCAGGGTCCGATCCTGCCGGGATGAAAACTCGCGCAGTTAAAGATGGTGACGAGTGGGTGCTTAATGGCACGAAAATGTGGATTAGCAGTGCAGAGTACGCCGGACTATTTGTTGTGTGGGCTGTGACGGACTCGAAGGCGCGCAAAGGCAAGGGGATTTCGTGTTTCTTAGTGGAAGCCGATACGCCGGGAATTTCCATCGCCAAAGCCGAGGATAAGATGGGCCAGCACGCCTCATCGACGAACCAGGTGATCTTCGAAGCCTGCCGTGTTCCCGGGTCGGCCCTACTGGGGGAATTGAACGATGGATTTCGAATTGCCGTCAGTGAATTGGCCGGAGGACGTATCGGGGTTGGCTCTCTGGCCTTGGGCATAGGGCTGGCGGCGATGGATTACGCTCGAAAATACACAACAGTGCGAGAACAGTTTGGCGTGACGATTGCAAGTATGCAGGGCCCGCAGTGGATGATGGCCGATGCGTATACTCAGCTTGAAGCCTCCCGCCTGCTGCTGATGTCGGCGGCATCTAACAAGGAACAGGGCTTGCCGTTTTCCAGGCAGGCCTCTATGGCAAAGCTACATACTACTGAAACGGCTAATCAGGTCTGCTATACCGCCATTCAACTGATGGGCGGTGTCGGCTATACCAAGGAGGTTCCGCTAGAACGTTTCGCGCGTGATGCCAGAGTAACGTCCATTTACGAGGGAACCAGTGAAGTTCAGCGGGTTATCATCGCGCGGGAACTGCTTGCTGAAATCCAATAGAACTAAAATTTATTTAGAGGTAGTAAAACTATGGAATTGAAAGACAAGGTTGCCGTTATCACAGGGGGGGCCTCGGGCCTGGGAGAAGCGACTGTAAGGCGATACCATGCCAACGGCGCTCGCGTCGCCATTTTTGACATGAACGAAAAACGCGGCACGGCAATAGCTTCTGAACTAGGGTCGGCAGTGATTTACCAGAATGTGAACGTCTGTGACGAAGCATCGGTACAAGCTGGTATCGATGCAACTCTTGCAGAGTTTGGCGCCATACACCTCTGCTCCAACTATGCCGGAGTAGCCGACGCATCAAAAACCGTTGGGAGAAAAGGTGCATTCCCTCTGGACTTGTTTAACAAAGTCATCAACATCAACCTGGTAGGTACTTTCAATGTTTTGCGGCTGGTGGCCGAGGTAATGAGTAAGCAGGAGCCGGTCACTGAGTCTGGGTGTCGCGGAGTAATTATCAATACTGCATCGGTTGCTGCCTACGAGGGCCAGATGGGACAGGCGGCGTATAGTGCTTCCAAAGGCGGCATTGTTGCCATGACCCTGCCGATAGCCCGAGACCTTGCTTCCTTTGGAATTCGCGTCAACACAATTGCACCCGGGTTAGTTTTTACTCCCATGTGTGAGTCCTTGCCGGAGGATACGGTCGCGGCTCTGGCGTCTAATGTCCCGTTCCCCAGTCGTATGGGTAAACCGGATGAAATTGCACAGCTTGCTCAGAGTATCGTGGAAAACGAGTACATCAATGGCGAAGTCATTCGCTGTGACGGTGCCGTTCGTATGCAAGCTCGCTAAACGACTGTGAAGTGGCAGATGCGCATGAATGCGCCGCTGATACATCAATAAATGATGGAATACTGCATTTCATTTCTTGCTCCTTATTTATGTTGGCTCGTTACTTTGTGACAAAAAGGCTTGGTTAAAACCAACTTTAGTTAGTTTTTAACCTTTGCGAATTGAAGCACACTGACCCTCAAGATGCACAGATTGGCACTAATCTCCAGCTGACATCCGTAGATCCGATCAAATAATCAGGAAGGGTAGAGCTATGAATTTAACACAGCTTATACACGCTAACGTTCAGAAACATCAGGAGCAGCCTGCAGTCTGCTATCAGGGGCAAAGTTTGACCTATGCGGAGTTGGGTGACCGGGTTGCTCGACTTGCGGGTGTCTTGAAAGAGCTTGGTGTGGGCGCAGGCGATCGTATTGCCCTGATGGCCATGAACTCCTCTCGATATGTCGAGGTATTATTTGGCGTTCCCTGGGCCGGCGGAGTGTTCAGCCTCGTGAATATTCGCTGGAATATCGATGAAGTTGCTTATGGACTGCAGGATTCCGGTGCACGTATCCTCATTGTTGATGACGCATTTGCACCGATGGTGCCAGCGTTACTGGAAGCCGTGCCAGAGCTAGAATCGGTGATTTTCACTGGGGATGGGCAATGCCCTAATGGTTTGCTGTGCTACGAGACGCTACTGGCTGCCGCCCACCCGATCACCGATGCCTACCGTAAAGGAGATGATCTTGCGGGTATCTTTTACACAGGTGGTACCACTGGTACGCCGAAGGGCGTAATGCTGAGTCATGCAAACCTGATGACGTTTGCAGTAACTGCCGCGCTGATGAGCGGCGTACAGCGCCAGACTCGTATGCTGCACTGCGCACCACTTTTCCATATTGCCGGTATGGGTTTCTTGCTGATGGCGCTTCTCCAGGGTGGAACTCAGGTGCTGATTCCGGGGTTCGACCCCGCTGAAGTGTCGCGCGCAGTGCACAGTCATCGCATTACAGACGTGTTGCTGGTTCCGACTATGATGCACATGCTTCTTGATGCGCCGGGTTTTAACCCCGATGATTTCGAAAGTTTATTGACAATAATCTACGGTGCTTCGCCGATGCCAATGGGTACCCTGGACAAGGCGGGGGAGCTCTTGCCCCGCGTGAATCTTGAGCAGGGCTACGGTATGACGGAGTGCGGAATGATTACGATGTCATCCCCGGATTTTCACTCGTTGGAGGCCCGGCAATCAGGTCGTATTCGTTCTGCTGGAGTGACGGGTGCGCTTCAGGAGATTCGTGTGTTCAATGATCAAGGTGATGAGCTGCCAGTTGGAGAAGTGGGCGAAGTTGTAGTCCGCGGCACTAACGTCATGCTCGGCTACTGGGGAAAGCCCGAATTGACTAAAACTGTAATTGTAGACGGTTGGCTGCATACCGGAGACGGGGGATATATCGATGATCAAGGGCTGCTTTACATTGTTGACCGCGTAAAAGATATGGTTATCTCAGGCGGCGAGAATGTGTACTCGTCCGAGGTGGAAACGATCGTAAGCCAGTATCCTGGGATTGCCCAATGTGCCGTTATTGGTATTCCGTCCGACGAATGGGGTGAATCGGTACATGCCGTCCTGGTCTCTTCGACAGGCAGCGATACACCCAGCGTAATAACCCTGCCTGAGTTGAGAAAGTTCTGTAAGCAGCATATTGCCGGGTACAAATGTCCCAGATCATTCGAGTTCGTGGATTCATTACCGATATCTGCAGCTGGGAAAATACTAAAAACCGAATTACGCAAACCTTATTGGGAAAGCAGCGAAAAACAGGTGTCCTGATGATAGCTCTCCCTTCAATAAAAACTCAATTCAGTTTCAAACTATAGGTGTGACAAGAGATGACTATAAGCGAAAAAAGACATGAAGCGACAGCCGCTATTGCCCGTGCGCCGTCTGACCCTTTGACCTTTGAGCAAGTAAGCTTGCAATCACCCAAAGCCGATGAGGTTCTGGTTAAAATTGTGGCCTCCGGTGTCTGCCATACAGATTTGGTTTGTCTGCAGCAAGATATACCTGTGCCGCTGCCCATGGTACTCGGGCACGAGGGTGCAGGGATTGTTGTTGAGATTGGTAGCGCAGTACAAGACCTATCTCCTGGCGACCATGTTGTTTTGTCATTCAATTCCTGTGGTGAATGTCCTTCCTGTGAAAGTGAATTACCCTCTTACTGTTACACGTTTATGGAGAATAACTTCAGCGGCAGTCGCGGTGATGGTTCAGGCACCATGGAGCAAAATGGCGAACCGGTGAGCGCCAATTTTTTCGGTCAATCCTCCTTTGCAACAATGGCGATTGCCAACGTTCGAAACACGGTGAAGGTAAGAAAAGACCTGCCTCTTAAAGTACTGGCGCCATTGGGTTGTGGGATACAGACTGGTGCAGGGACAGTTTTGAATTCTCTACCTGTGACCGAAGCAAGTTCTCTGGCTATATTTGGTGGTGGCGCCGTCGGTCTTAGCGCATTGATGGCTGCGAAGATGATAGGTGCTGCTCCCGTTATTGTTGTCGAGCCTTTAGCGGTCAGAAGAGCCCTGGCGCTGGAACTTGGTGCCGATCATGTTATTGACCCTTTCGCAGTGGAAAATATTGTCGAAGAAATCCAAACGCTAGTGGGCGGAGTGGACTTTAGCCTCGAGATGACCGGGATTCCGGAAGTGGTCAGGCAATGCATTGATGTCCTCAAGCCGCTGGGAACCTGTGCTCTTGTTGGCGCTGCACCTCTGGGTGCCGAAATCGGCCTCAACATCATGGAGGTACTTGTTCCCGGAAGAAAAATCATTGGCATCTCCGAAGGGAACTCCGACCCGAGGACATTTATTCCTCGGCTAATTAAAGATTATGAAGAAGGACGTTTTCCTTTTGATCGTCTTATCGATTTCTTCTCTTTTGACAAACTTAACGAAGCGTTAGCGGCGCAGAAGAGCGGGCAAAGTATAAAGCCTGTTGTTCTGATGGAATAGCTGTAGTTATTTTTGAACGCAGGGGCTTGTTGTGCCTAGACGATGTGATTTTTATAGGACAAAAGTGAAATGATAGTGAGCGGTTGGGGTCAAAACCAACTTTAGTTGGTATCTAGTCTGGGTGCATTGGAGCAACCTCTTACTTAAGAGATATCTATTAACTGTACACCCTGTTCGACAAGCGCACTGGGATAGAGCTGGGTTACGGATTATTAATTGCCGGAGAGGAAATGAATATGGCGCACGCAGAAAGTCAGTACAGTTTGCCGAGTAAAGAACAGTATTTTAAGGAGCTGCAACAGACACCAGCAATTTCATGGCCGGCGATAGGCGTAATGATTCTTGGTTTGTTAGTAATTGGGGCTGCCTCAACTATGGCACTTTCCGGCATTATTCCCCTATGGGGTGGGATGCTGGCAAATGGACTCGGTCTCTACTTGTTGTTTTCCATTATGCATGAAGCCCTGCACCGTAACGTTTCCACCAACAGCTCGGTCAATGACTTGTTCGGCCGTATATCTCTGTTGTTGCTGATCCCGGCAGCACCACTTGAGATCGCGCGCTGGGCGCATTTTCAACACCACCGGTTTACCAGTGGTGAGGCAGACCCAGATAACTTTATTCACAATGCTAAATGGTGGGACTTATTATTGCGATGGCCCAATTTTGATTTGTATTATCTGTATGCCTTCCTGCGGGATGGTGGTGAGCAGAAAAAACGGCATGGCCGGGCCCTAATGTTACAAGCAATCGCTTTTCTTTCCACAGCCGCAATTTTGGTCTATTTCGGTTATGGAATGGAGTTGCTGTTTCTGTGGATTTTGGCGTCCCGTGTCGCGCTGGCTTTGCTTGCTCTCGTTTTCGTATCTCTACCCCATCATCCTGCCAAGGTAACTGCCCAGGAAGACGAGTATCAAGCTACGACCATCAGGCAAGGCTGGGAGTGGCTGCTAACGCCACTATTTGTGTACCAGAACTATCATCTAATTCATCACCTTTACCCAACGGCACCTTTTTATAACTATATAAAGATCTGGCACCTGCACTACGCTGAATTGATCGAAAAAAATCCCACCATAGTGAAAGCTTTTGGGCGGAGGCCGATTAATTAAGGCGGTTATGAGGCTAGAAAGGTATTTGAGATCAATGGTTCGCTAACACTAATAAATATAAAGATGGACGGAGAGTAGGAATGAAGAACCTCAGGCGTACACCGTGGTTAAGGATGGCTTTTCCACCGATTCTGCTTGCAGCCGCGATGTTTGGGAGCAGTCTATTCGATGCGACTCTGGGAGTGGTTAGCGAAGCGAAGGCAACTATTGCTAGTCTAGAGGTGCAGCCACGCCATCGTTATATTCCAGATAATCTCTTTGGGGTGGACTTTTTTGATGAGAAACACGGTATAGCTACAGGCTATTTTGGTACGGTGCTTCGTACAGAGGATGGCGGTCGGAATTGGAACTGGCATACCACCGGCGAAACAGAGCTACTCCGTCGGGTGCATATGACATCTATTGAGCAGGCCTTCTCTATAGGTCACAGAGGTACGATTTACCGTACCCAGGACAAGGGAGCTTCCTGGCAAGTGGTCCATCGCGAGCCGGATACCATGCTGCGAGCCGTGGCTTTTTCGCCCGACGGTATCAAAGGTTGGGCTGTGGGCAACCGCGCGGCCATCCTGCGCACCCGGGACGGAGGGCAGACTTGGGAACGACAGGCATTGACAGGCTATACCGCTCGTGACCTTCCGACTTGGAACGGCGTTGCATTGGTCGACTCGGATTCTGGTTCCACTACCGTGGCACTGGTGGGTGAATTCGGGATCCTCGCGTTCAGCAGTGATGAAGGAGAAAGTTGGGTGATTCGGAAATCCCCAACGGGCACTACTCTCAATGATATCGCGGTAACACCTGGCGGATTTCTCGCTGTCGGCTTAGATGGTACCGCCGTTAAGATTACTCATTTAAAAAATGCTACAGAGGATAGTTACGAACTCAAAGCACTCTCAACAGGATCTACAGAGCACTTATTTTCACTGGCCGTTGATGCCGGAGGCGAGGGGGTTGTTGTTGGTAAGAGCAGCGTACTGCAGCTGTCTGGAGACCACTTTAATTTAGCCCCGGTCGACGATGAAGTGGGACTTCCCTATACCTGGTTTGCTGATATTGATATGACCGACGGTGGTGCATTTTGGACTGTCGGCCGTGGCGGTGTGATCGCAGGTTCTCCCCCTGGGGGAGGAGCATTGCAAGTCATGTTCCGTCTGGGTAGTGGAGTATCGACCCAGGATACTATAAATCTGAAGGATCAAAAATTATGAATCATCGTTTCGTGGGATTCATCACTCGTTATCCTTGGTGGGTTCTCGTATGCCTCATGACAGTCACAGTGTGGCTCGCATCTGAAACCAGTCGAGGACTCTCACTTCGAGTTCTACTGGAGGAAATGCTCCCCACCGAAAGGCACAACGTTCAGTTGGTGCAAAAATTTGGCGCGCAGTTTGGTGGGGCCAACACGACTCTAATCGCCGTGCGAAATACGAAGGGTGACATTTATGATCCAGAATTTCTGCAGAGTTACAGTGAGATTGTGGACGAGTTCTACTATCACCCCGACGCGATACGCCATCTGGTGCAGGGCTTATCGCTGAGAAAAACCAAATCTGTTCGCGGTGGAGGAGGCACTGTGGAGATTAATGCGGTTATGTGGCCTGCCATCCCGCAAACCGCTGAGGAATTAGAGCGGCTACGCCAAGACGTGAAGGAGCAGTATCGGGGGTTGTTGGTGTCGGATGTCGAGGATGCCGCCATGATTGTAGCCGACTTCAATGAGGGCACAGATTACGAAGCCTTGGCCGGCTTCATCGATGATCTGCGTATTACCCACGCCGATCAAGGGATAGAAATTCACGCGGCGGGCCGGCCTCTGTTGCTTGGGCTGATTTACCAGTCTCTTGGAGACGTGATACTAATTTTCGGTCTATCTTTGGCAGCTGTCATTGCCCTTCTCGCTCTGTATTTCAGGGCTATGATTGGAGTGGTGGTTCCAGTGGTTACCGCGAGCGTTGCGACCACCTGGGGACTGGGTGTGATGGGGGTTGCGAAATATAACCTAGATCCACTACTAATCTTGTTGCCCGCCTTCGTGTTCGCCATTGTGCTATCTCACAGTGTGCAGTTTGTATCACGAGTATTTGAACAGTTGCAAAATCACCCCGATATGCGCTCCTCCTCGAAGGAGGCTTTGGCGAAACTGCTGTTACCCAGTGGCGCTGCCATTGTCACCGATGCGGCCGGCTTCACGGTGCTGGTACTAGTAGGGATTCCCGCTATCCAAGCACTGGCATTGATATGCACGCTCTGGCTACTCACTATTTTTCCTGGCCTGTTACTGGCTGCCGCTCTAGTGGCGGTGATGCCGAAGCCGAAGCCGGGGTCTTATCGCTTAGGTCTGAACTCCGTCGAACGCCTGTGGCGCGCGCTCAATCTGCAGCGGAACGGAGTATTGGTCATTTCCCTCACGCTGTGTGCGTTTGTGGCGGGTATTTATGGCGCGGGGCGACTGACGATTGGAGACGAGGTTGGTAGTTCCATTTTGTGGCCTGAATCCCGATTCAACAGCGACGCAGAGTATTTAAACGAATCATTCACTCTGCTGGGTACAGATTTGTTGCAAGTTTATATTGAGGGTGAGGAAAATACCATGGTGAACCCCAGTGTGTACCATGCCATAGAAGCCCTTGATCGCCATATGTATCAATATTTACCCGAAGCACGACCTGCTCAGAGCTTGGTCCCCATAGTGAAAAGTATCAATAGCGTGCTATACGAGGGAGACCCTTCCTATGGGGTGGTTCCAGATACATTGCAGGAGCTGGCTTTTAATACCTATCTATTTCGCTCCAAGGGAGAGCCTGGAGATTTTGCTGCATATACAGACCCCGAGTGGCGCATCGGCAACCTGTCTATTCCCATAATTAATCATGCAGCGGAAACGGTAGAAAGAACGATCGACGTGCTGGAAAATTTTATAGCTGATGGTGGCACGGATAATGTGGAGAGTGCCAACTTTCTCTTTGCTGGTGGCCAAATCGGTATTACCAAGGCTGTCAATGACGAAATCCGCGAAGCTAACAGTAAATTGCTTGTCGCAATTCTTCTGGTGATTGCTGTCTGCGTCTTCCTTTACTACAGGTCTCCGTTGGTTAGTTTGTTGCTGGTATTTTCCCTAGCAACTTCCAACTTTGTAACCTATGCCTTTATGGCGGCCAGCGGTATCGGGCTTAACCTCAACACCCTAGTCTTATCGGCTTTGGGGATAGGTCTTGGAGTGGATTACGGAATCTATATGCTCGACCGTATCAGGGAAGAGACCAGGGCAGGGTATACACCATTTGATGCAGTGGCCCGAGCCATCTCCACAGCAGGCAATGCTATTTTTATTACCGCGTTCGCCATGATTATTCCAATGTTGCCTTGGTTGATGTTGTCCAGTCTGCGCTTTCAGGCGGAGATGGGAATGCTGCTAGGTATGGTGCTGTTTCTTAACATGATCGGCGCACTGGTGTTTCTACCATCCGCCGTGCTTATTTTTAAACCCAAGGCTTTAGTGAGTGAGCCAGAACCACTAACGGTCAAAACTCATTCTTAACGATTTGACATTAAACCAATAAAATTAATGGGGAAAGAGGAATAATTATGAAGACACAATTTATTTGGAAGATAAAGTTACTAATTGCTCTCGGATTAGGAGTCGTGTCAGCTCAGAATGCAGTAGCACTGGAAGGTGACAACTGGTATTTGGGTGGTCGGCTAAAACAAGCCTATTCTTGGGCCTATGATCTTCCGGATCAGGGTACCAAGGCTGGTCCGTCAAATTCTCTTGCAGAGGTAAGCATAAGCGTAAGGCCGACCGATACCCTTTCCGTATCCGCACGCTTCTGGCTGCGCGGTGACTCTTACCCTAATGCAGGCGACAATATCTTGGGCGGAGGAATTCAAGATTTCACATCGCCGGGTTTCGCGGAGCAGTTCGGATTTCAGTTGAATGAGAATGGAGTCAACAATTACCAGGGCTTGCCAACACCTTATGGCGATGATGCGGGGGGAATGCGCTGGTTGTCACATTTTAATGATGATGTCATTCGTGATCTATCCATTAAATACACTGATCCTAAACGGCGTTATTCAGTTAAGGCTGGTAAGTTCCAGAGAGGCTGGGGTCAATCTGATGGTATACGGTTACTTGATGTGGTTAATGCCCAAGATTTTCGCGAGCGTTTAGTTTTAAGAGATGCGGAAGATATTCGGATACCTACTTGGATGATCGCCGCTGATTTTAAGCTGTCGAAACTGGGGCTGGGAAAACCCTTTGAGGCGCTAGGTATGAAGCGACCTTCTCTAGAGGTATTATTTATTCCGGAGATACAGCATAGCCGGATGGTTATTAATAATCCGACCCCCTCCGATCGAGAAAGCGGAGGTCTCTTTGGTTTCCCCTTCCCTCTACTAATGGATCCTGTATCGGGATTAGGTATGCCTTTTATAGGTGCCAATCTAAATGAGAAAACACCGAAAGGTAATAGTTTCAAAGATGCTGAATGGGCTATGAAATTTAGTTTTGAGGCTTTAGACGCTCAGTGGACGCTCAATGCTCTTTATGGTCAGCAAGATCTACCGGTGGTGGAGTTCACTGGTATGGACTTGGTAATAGGTAATGCCTTCAATGATCCGACTCAGGCGCTAGTTACCGTACCGCTAGATTTACAGACCTCTTTGGGGGCGATACAAGGCCCTGGTGGCTATATGGATTTCCTACGTAGTCTCGTAACGGCGCCGGGCTCTGTGGCCTTTCCTTTGGCTGCTTTTGGTTGTGCCGACATTCTTGCCGGGGCCGCACCGAATTGTTCTGTTACAGGTAATTTTGACCTAAATTATGATTACCGGCAGAAACTAGTGGGATTTTCTGTGACAAAGGACATGATGGATTGGAAGTGGGGTTCAAAAGACGTTTCCCCAGTACTGCGTATGGAGATGTCCTACGAATTTGATAAGCCCTTTAATTCTAATCTTGTGGCTACTCCTTTCGGTAAGCTGGAGAGTGGATCACCTGCTTTAACAACTGATCCATTTGAGGCTATTGTTCAACGCGACGTCTGGTCAACTATGATCGGCATGGATTACTTTCTGTGGGTTCCAGGTTGGGACAGCCAGCGCAATTCCATGTTTACTTCTGTTCAGTTCTTTAATATACATACAGAGAATTCGGCTAATTTAATGGCGCAGGCACCCTATTCTTTAGTAGAGCAGCCTTCCAGCCAAAATTATGCAACCTTACTTTGGAATATGGAGTTGATGCATGAACGACTGATTATTGAGGGATTAAGCATCTGGGATCTTGATCATGATGGTTTCATCCATCGCCAGCGCGTAGACTTCAATTTCTTTGGCCCCAACTTACGACCTCGCCTTGAGTGGATATCAGCCTCCGGTGACAGGGAAAGTATTCCTGCCGGCGTTTTAAGACACTCTGACCTTATCGAACTTTCCCTTACCTTACTGTTTTAGAACGCACATTGGAGACTACTATGACTATTTTAAAATTTAAGAACAACTGGACTAAACCATTCGCCTGTCTGATTTCATTGGCGTTGACCTCTGGAGGATATGCTGCGGAGCAAACGCCCGAGTGGGTGGAGCGTTGGAATTCTTTTGCAGAGCAGACGGGTGAAGCCAAACACGCGGAGTGGGCTGCCCTCATTGGCGACCCGGACGCGGTGAAGTTGGCGCGGGACTGGGAAGAATTTCGGGGTTATACCGCCAGCAGTTTAATAGAGGAAGCAAACGTGCCTACGGAGTTGCTCGGAGGTCTTGTATTGACGCGCGAAAATATCGATAACTATCCATGGATCTCGGACTACCTACCACAATCCAAGATCGACCGGCTTAAGGATAGCGAATGGTTCAACTGGGGTGAGATAGTAATAACGCCTCCCAACCATTACTACATGTCTCGCGGGCGATTGGAAGAGACTAAAAAGGCGGTTGCCGAAGGCCGAGAGTTCAGCGTCAATGAAAAAGGGGAGACTCTAGTCGCAAATGGCGACTATGCGTTGACGAGCCAGGGGGCTCTGCCTTTCACTACACCAACCAATGGAGCGGAACTCAATGCCTTACTAACGGCCCATGGCATTGCCAACGAAAATCTGAAATTCTCTCCCATGAAGGTAGACGTTTGTACCTCGTCGAACAAGGTAGAGCGTGTTTATGAGGCTGACCTATGGTGGCAGAAAATGCATGGTAGGGTGTCTGTAGAGCCTTTGGGCGATATAGAGAACAGGGAGGGTATTGTGGAAGGCGGCTCTATCTATTTTTTGAAACCTTTCGATGTGCGAGGCACAGCGGTTACTCGTATGCGCTACGCTTCTACTGACAAAGAGGACGCTTTCCGTGCCTACTTACCGAGCTTGAGGCGTACCCGAGTACTAGCAGGCTCGGATGCACAGGATCCAATGGGTGCAGGTTTTGAGGTGTTGTGGGATGATTGGCGGCAGACTTGGACAAAAACCGATCCGCGCAAATTCGATTACACTTTGTCCGGAGAGGGTTTTGTGCTAGCTCAGGGTGAAACAGGAGGTGTCTACAATCCAGTTACAACGGATGATAGTAGTTGTCAGATCAGCAGCATTGAAATGGAGTTGCGTCCGGTGTGGATACTAGAAGTGACGGATAAAACTGGTAAGTACGTCTATGGTAAGCGTCGCCTCTATATTGATAAAGAATTCTATTATGTCCAGCATCAGGAAATGTATGATGCTCGTGGTAACCTTATGCGTATTTTAGATGACTCAAGAGATTTCGATCCGAAAACCGGGCTTGCTATGTGGCGTAATTATGTGGTGTGGAATGTTATTAGTCACCGGACCAATATAATGGACTTTACGTCAGACTGGGATGTGCTCAATGAAGATATGGATGGTATTTTCGATATCGATGTATTACGGGACTATCGTTAGATCGAAAGGGAGCCCTGCAAACCTTTAGCAGAACTTCAGATCAACGATATGGTCATCGCCTCCTTAGTCAGGAACCTCTGGGGGCTTTTACCAAAACTTTAGAAAAAGCCCCTGGAATCAATAGATACTAGGGGCTTTTTTACAGCTGCACTTTGGCTGTTCCGGTTGCTGATAATTTACCTTGAGCGTTTTAGCCTTGCGGAAAATCTTCTGGGCAGAAAGTTTTGCAAGTTATTAATTTATAGGGGAATCGATAGTTGAACACTGGCAGTGTTGAGGTCAGCGGCTTGATTCCTCCATATAGCATCTCCCAATGACCATGTGCTGAACTACCATTGAACCAATCCATTCAAGCGTATTAGTAATACTATGGTAGAGCAGGAGTCCCTTCTGACAAAAGGGTGGGTACCCCCTTGAGAGATGAGGCGTGGTCGCTTTTACAAATCGGTTTGGGCGGTTATGTGGTGGGCAGAAGTGGCGAGAAAATAGCAAAGGTTTTAAAGCAATAACACTTCTTCCACTTCTTCCACTTTTGCATACTTTGCACAAAGCTAAAAAGCACTTTCCTTATATTTTTCAATAGCTTACAGCGTTACACCGCTACACTGGGGGTGTAGTGGTCGCAGGTTCAAATCCTGCCGTCCCGACCAATTTTCAAGATCTCGTATTTATGGTTTAACCCAAAAAGCAATCCGAATCGTTATTTCTGTTTCAACTTAATCCAAAGAGCGCACGTTTAGCGTACAGAAAACACTTCCTTAGATACATGAGTAAAGCCCTATGGCTGAATTAAATAAAGCACTTTTGCCTTATGGGACTACATCAAGTTCACCCGCGATCGTTTTGCCTGATACTGAGCTCTTTTTATCAGAGCGTGGATCACTAACAAAAAACTACTTTGAGAATGCTGTTGAGTTGCTCAATAGAGAATATGACTCGATAAGAAGGCTTGCAGAACTGAATGAGCTTGTCTTTAGCTCATCCTATAATTTCGTTCCAAGAGTTGGGCAGCAGTATCATTTATACAAGAAAGTAGGGGGGAAGTACTTGCTCAGTATGATTGAACATTGGACGGCTCATGAATTCATTGTATCGGTTGAGTTCACTGCGGATAGTGTTTGGAAAGAGATCCCTTCAAACTAAATCTACCGCGTTAAACAGAACTTCTTTATCCGTGCCAACTGGTCGCGTGCAATCTCCATCTCTCATCAATCTGAGCGCTCCAAACTCGCCATATACTTTGTGAGATTACCAAACAGAGATATATCTGCAAAAGATATATCATGATAACTTGACCTGTATTTATTAAATTTTAGGAGTCTTTCAGTGGAAAAGGTCTTGGTAACCGGAGCGACGGGCTTCATAGGTTTGCATTGCATTAAGCAGCTATTGGACCGCGGATACAGTGTCAATGGTACTTTGAGGTCACAAGACCGGCAGACTGAAGTGGTAGACTCCTTAGAGCGTAATAACACTCCCACCAGACATTTATCTCTTTTTGAAGTCGACCTTAACCGCGATAGTGGTTGGGATTCAGCTATAAGGGACTGCAATTATGGCTTACATGTGGCATCTCCCTTTGTCTTGACTGACGAGGATGAGGGTTTTTTCGTTAAACCTGCGGTAGAAGGTGTTCAGAGAGCATTAAAGTTTTCTAAGAAGCACAATGTGAAAAAAGTCATACTAACTTCATCTTTTGCTGCTATTCTCGAGACATTAAATGATAGGCAGGAATCCTTTAGCAGGGGAGCGCTTTAAGCCGCTCAGCCACCTCTCCATTACTTTGAAAGTATAGATTATACTCTAACTATGCAATTTGAAAACTTTTGAAGATTCTTCATTTTTTCTAATTGCTGGGCCAAAATACATCCATGCACTCTTCATTCAAATCCAAGATTTGTATATAAACTATTCCCAAAATATGTAGCTCCTTCTTTAGTTAGATGTGATCCATCATACGAAATAAGGTATCCATTTTCGTCAAATAGTTTACAGATGCTTGTCTGATTACAATAAAAATCTGTAAGGTCTATATAGTTGTTATTATCCAAGATCTCACTTATTTTATTATTCTGGTCTATATATCTTTTATTCAATCTAAATGTTGTTTGCTTTCTTCTTTCGGGTGATAGCGCTAATATCTCTCTGAATTTTATCTGACCAAAGTCTTTATGGCCAAAAAATGTTATTTTGGCCTCAGTAATCTCTTTAAGGTTTTCTAGTGATTCAGGTAATAGGTCTACCAACCAATCTCTATGATTATAGCTATGAGCAATCCATATCTCGTCTGAATCTTCTAAGAGATTGATAACTTTTGAATCCTCAAATCTGCCATCTGGAAGTAAATTGCTACTCTCTAACGAACATCTTTTATCAATATACTGATTAATCTTCTCGTAGTTTTTAAGCAACAATGCACCGCAATCTGCATGAATAAGATGTGTTGATATCTGATACAAGCTTCTTAGTTTAGACTCAGAAACTATATTAGCTAAATCTCTAGCATAGCTATCGCCAATAATAAGCAACTTTCTTTTTGAAAGAGATTTATCAAAAGGGGTTAATTGCCTTTCATCAAAGGACCTAGAAACATAATCAGCAAACTCTTCAGTTGTGGTAACTAGTTGATCATTGATGTATTCATACCTATATTTAAACCCATTGGAATTGATAGCTAACAATGAAAATAAAATAAAAACTGAGATACTAATAGTCATTGAAATGAATATAGATTTGCTCTTTATTCTTTCTTTATTTCTAAAATAATTCTCAATAAAACTCCAACTAAGATATGCAAGAAAGATACTTAAAAAGATAAGTAATATATAAAGCCCATTGTCCAATTCATCTCCCAAAAAAATGCGAGTAAATGCAAACAAGGGTTGATGCCACAAGTAAATACTGTAACTAATCAGGCCAAGACTAACAAAAATTCTATTTCCTAGAAATCTCCCTATTAGCGTGTCAGATGAACCAAATAATATGATTAATAAAGCTCCTGAAGTGGGTAATAAGGTCAAAAAACTAGGAAAAAGTGTTTTTCCATTAAAAATAACAATTGAAGCTAAAATAAATATGCCTCCTAAAATGCTTAAAATTTCTTTTAAGACTTTGTAGTTTGGAAACAAATCTACTTGTTTAACCAAATAAAAGGCTGCAAAACAACCTAGTAAAAGTTCCCATGCTCTAGTTGGAATTAAATAATAGTTTGCAGAAGGCCAAAAAACTGCAGCAAAATGGCAAAATACTATACTTATTAGAAAGATTAGACCTAAAAAATAGACAATAGCTTTTCTCCGACAATAGCCTAAAGTTAAAAGGATGAGAGGGTAAAAGAAATAAAACTGTTCTTCTATTGCCAGGCTCCATGTATGAAGAAGTGGTTTTAACTCTGAAGCTATTGAAAAATATCCTGCTTCCTGAAAAAAATGAAGGTTAGAGATAAACAGAGATGAAGCAATAACACTTTCTGCAAAATCTATTAACTGGCTTGGAGTCATAAGAAAGTAAGAAATAATTGATGAGAAAAAGATCACAGTAAACAAAGCAGGAAGTATTCTTCTTATTCGTCTTTCATAGAAGTTTAAAAGAGTAAAACTATCTTCTTTTTGCTCTTTTAGAATAATCGAAGTAATAAGATATCCACTTATGACTAAAAAAATATCTACACCAACATATCCACCGGAGAAACTTTCAAAACCTGCATGAAAAAATACCACAGGCATAACAGCTAAAGCCCTTAAGCCATCTATTTCTTTCCTGTATAACATAGTGAGAGAGAGCCTTTACATAGATAAGAGATAAAAATAATACTAACAAATTTCTTGCTATTTACGATACCTTAAAAAAGCTGTACTGCAATTGTACTGCAAATATATCTAAGTTTTATGTATTTGGATCAGTAAAAAAACCCTTGAAATGCTTTTTCTATAGGATTGTTGAATATCTAGAAAAATATGCTCTTTCCCTTAATGAGGAGGATTGGTCAAACCCTAATAAACCTGGAATTAGCTTCTATGCTAAAAGTAAAACCATGGCTGAGCTTGCTGCTTGGGAGTTTATGGAGATGGAGAATCCAGACTTTAGTTTAACTGTGATAAATCCAGTTTTGGTAATGGGGCCGTCTTTATCTAAGGATGTAGGAACATCAAATTCACTTGTAAAGAACATGATCAACGGCTCAGTGCCAGGTACCCCTAAGATACATATAGGAATTGTTGATGTCAGAGATGTTGCCTCTGCACATATTCTTGCCATGGAGAGTAGTGGTGCTAATGGTGAGAGAATTATAGTGTCTGAGAAAGAACTATGGGTACATGAAGTTGCTGCCATTCTAAGGGACGCTGGGTTTAACAAAACTCCAAAGGTTGTATTCCCTAAGTGGTTAATGAAGATCGTGGCCCTTTTTAGAAAGGATCTTGCCTTAATGATCCCAATGATCGGAAAACGAAGAGATGTTTCTAGTTCAAAAGCTAGGGAATTGTTAGGCTGGAAACCCATAAAGGCGGAGCTCTCTATTATAGATACTGCGCAACAACTGAAGGACTTCGGTTTACTCTAGAGAATACCGGGGATGATGGCTTTTCTTTCTATGGGATAGTTGTCAAAGTTTTCACGATACCATCTGTGATTAGCCAGCGCCCTTGGAAACAAATTTCCTATAGTCCAAATTAGAAACAAAACGCCCGAAACGCTCCAAGTGAGCATAGCCCAGCCAGCCCATTCTAAAATTTCACCAAAGTAATTGGGCGACGCAATATACTTGTGCAGGAATTTATCAGGTATGTGGTAACCAGGGCCCTTATCTTTTTTTAGTGCTGCGAGAATGTAGTCAGACTTAATGTTAATAAACATACCCACACAAAAAAGGGATAAACCAATTATAAATTGAGAGCTCTGAATCCAATCTGTAGGGTAATGGGTGAAATAGAAAATACCGAAACATTGAACAGTGACGTTAACAATATTAAATAACAATGCAGTCAGAGCGATACTGAGTGGCATTTTAGTGTTTGTCATCCTCATGACGAATGGATAAATCAAAGTTCTATGGGTGTAGTGGATTAACCAGATGAGTAAAAAGATTTGGTGGACTATCAGCAAGTCCTGCCTGCCCAGCGCGGCATAGCCGATAACTAAGATCACACATGGCGATTCCATTAAAATCCAGCCTAGTCTAGCTGGAATCAATGGACCCCAACCCTCTCTAATGTGCCTTCCATAAGGTGCTGTTATAAAAAACAAGCAAAGACAGATAATAAAAGCGATAGATGCCCAGAGAATTGTAAAGAAGCTAAAGTCCATCATTAAACACAGTTTACAGGCAAAGGTTTGCAGGACCAACAAAACCTCTTGCCATAGGGTGACGTTTGCACCCAACTATAGGTTTCTCATTAACTATCACTAAGATTTACCTAGGGCAGTATTTAGCGCTAGTACTGCTCGTCTCATCGCAGATTGGGGCATAGAAGAGGTGCCCTATATGAGTCTCTTGGTACTCTGATGATGGTCTAGTGCCAGAAAGTGAAGTCCCTTTCACGGGTATAGCAGAATCCAGCTATAGTAGTACACATAGAGAACAAGTGATGTTACTAGGAGACCTCGTATAATTTTGTAGCTAATGTTTAGTCTAAGATTGTTCTTTTTCATTCGCTCCTCGTTGAGCTGTATCGTTTACCGTAATACGAATCATTATCATTTACATTCATATTAAAGTCAAATATAATTCTGTCGCATAAATCGAGGGGAGACCCTCCACCTACTTTATGGGCGTAGATACAGCCAAATAATCGTTGAGAGAAGTAATTAATGAACATGAAATTCTTATGCAAAAATCATCGGGAACATTTACTCAATGACCCCTCAAAAGCAAAAACCTTTTGGAGTTTGGCTTTTGATACAGCTCAATCATTTTATGATCAATGCTTATGGTCAGAGGCTTTGCCTCACATAGGTTGCGCGTTTGAAACCTCCGATATCATGTTGACCTCAAAGGTTGAAGACCCAAGGCAGACGTACGAATTGATGTCTTCATCTTCTGTACTACTGGCTTATACTCTACTTAAAGTTGGTCAAGTTGATGAGGCACGAAATGTTTATTGGTTTACCATTAAACGTCTCGAGAGGGAGCTCTCAGAGGGGAACGCAAACTACTCTGAACTTCAGCACAATCTTGGGTTTCTCTATAGGTGTGTTGAAAGTTTAATAATTACCTATAGGCCTGAAAGTGATACTGCGCCGGTATGTGGTGAGAAAACTGAGATTTCCTACCATTAAATTATATGGCAGCTTCTAGTTTATCCCTCACACGGTAGATTTTGATTGGCTCTTATACTCAGAATTTAGAAAAGACACCAATTTCTAGACTAATAATTGGCCTTTTGCGTTATACTTTTGGCAAGTCAATCATGGAGATTCATATGTCAAACCACAAAGCCCTAAATATGTTTGGGCGCTCGGGAAACCCAGCCTTAAAAGCAACTACTTTTAGTTCGGTTTCTCAGCGTGCATCGTCAGCTTCGGGAATACAAGCAACTGTATCGAGCACGATGACGTTGCAAGGGACAGTAAATAAAACGGGCATTTTGCTTGCGTTGGTGGTTTTATCAGCCTCATATACATGGAATCTGTTTTTCCAAAGTGGTAATCCTGCGGCTGTCATGCCGATGGCAATGGGCGGTGCAATCTTCGGTTTCATCCTCGCATTAGTAACGATATTTAAAAAACAATGGGCTGGCATTACAGCACCAATGTACGCCGTGGCCGAGGGTCTTTTCTTGGGAGCAATTTCAGGTATTTTCGAAATGCAGTACCCGGGTATCGTCATTCAAGCCGTAGGCCTCACCCTAGGCACTCTGGCTTCATTGTTGTTTCTTTATAAGACAGGAATCGTTAAACCTACTGAGAACTTTCGACTAATGGTGACGTCGGCCACTATGGGCATTGGTATGCTTTATCTTGTCAGCATGCTAATGAATATGTTTGGTTCAGGTGGTATTGGTTTTATTCATTCTAACGGCTTGTTTGGGATTGGCTTTAGTTTGTTTGTGGTGGCAATAGCTGCTCTTAATTTGGTTTTAGATTTTGATTTCATAGAGCAGGGTTCAGAGATGGGCGCACCTAAGTACATGGAGTGGTTTGGCGCATTCTCTTTGATGGTTACGCTCATATGGCTATATCTTGAAATGTTACGATTATTGGCGAAATTGAGAAGCCGCTAGTGGATGCAAACTCTCTCATTTTTGGTTCTATGGCGGTTATCTCATTGGCCGTCTTCTTTTATCTTGGTCGGTTTAAGGCATCATCAAGGCAAACCGACCGAGATGACCGGATTGATTGGTCCACTCGAAAGTTCTCTATTCTTAAAATATTTTTGTACTCTTTAGGTCTTGCCGTAGGAATCGCTTTAATCGTGCAGGTTATCTAGTAATTTCCCTTGGAGAGGCTAAGGATCTAACTTGGTTATACAGATAGGTTGTAAGTTCCTGACGATCACCAATATTCTCTAAATCTGACCAAGGCAAGGGATTACCAATTTCTGCATCGATTTTAGAGCCAAATTTATTGCTTGCTTCTTTTAATAATAACGCCATACGCAAGGGCTCGCTAATATGCGAGGCTACATGGAATATGCGACTATTTTGCCCCGCAAAATGAACGGGAACCACCGTGGCCTGAGCATCGCGAATTAACTTAGCTGCGAAAGTTGTCCAGGGTGCGTCTACTACTGTTCCAAAACCTTTGCGATCTGCAGTGGAAACAAACCCAGAGGGAAAGATGAGCAATGGAATATCTTCTTTAAGACATTCCTGAGCCAATTTTTTAGTGCGAAGATTATTCTTAACTGCGGCTTTTGTTTCATGAAAGTCAATGGGCAAAAAGTAGGGCGCAAGATCCCGGTCGCGACACAGCAATGAGTTAATCAGGATTCGAAAATTGCCTCGCGCTTTGATAGCGATGTCGCAAAGAACTAAGCCATCCACGACCCCAAAAGGATGATTGGCCACAAAGACCAAGGGGCCTCTTTTTGGAAGTACATCCAACTTTTGAGTATCGTAACTACTTTCAATCTGAGTTGCTTTTAGTGCCGACGTGAAAAATGATAGAACATCAAATGGCTGTTTCTTTAGGTCAGCGTAGATGGACTCAAGTTTTTTACGCCCGAAAAGGATCTCTACTCCAGAGATAAACTTTTGTACTAACCAAGGATCGGTTGGCTGCACATAGGAAATAGTAGGTTTGTCCTGAATATAATCGGAGAATTCAGAATTTAAATTGTTATTTAATTGACCCATCATGAGATACCCATAAGGTTTCAGATCAATTTTTACACAGTTAGAGAGGTAAGCGCTAGTGTTAGGGATTACCTACTAATATTCTAGTATGACAGTTTAATATTGCTGAGCATTGAACGTAAATTGATAAAAAACTGGTTTAAAGCTCTGTTTATTTGCATAGTTTAACCCACTTTGAGATTATTCCGCTCAGCAATTAATTCGACTATTAATAAAGGACTTTTATGAAGACTAATAGAGACATAGATATCGTAGTTTATGGAGCAACAGGCTTTACCGGACGTTTGGTAGCTGAATATTTAAACCAAACGTATGGTGTGGATGGCGATGTCAAATGGGCCATGGCCGGACGCAGTATAGATAAATTGATAGCAGTCAGAGATGAGTTGGATATCGTCAAGAATGTGCCTTTGATAGTGGCTAATGCGGATGATTTAGATTCCATTAATAATATGGTTAATAAAACTTCGGTTGTGTTAACAACGGTTGGGCCCTATCAACTCTATGGTAATGAGCTTGTGGCAGCCTGTGCAGCATCAGGAACTGATTATGTCGATCTCTGTGGTGAACCAGCATGGATGCACCAAATGATTGCTGAACATTCAGCCGCGGCCGAAGAGAGCGGTGCTCGTATTGTATTTTCATGTGGTTTTGACTCTATACCCTTTGATCTTGGCGTATTGTTCTTGCAGCAGCATGCTGAGTTAGAACTGGGAAGCACTGTGTCTAGAGTGAAAGGGCGGGTTAGAGCCATGAAAGGAACAATGTCAGGGGGTACATTAGCTAGCTTCAGAGAGACTATGGCGGCCGCTGGTAGGGACAAAAATCTAATTTCAGTATTACGCAACCCATTCTCTCTTGCATCAGGGTTTCAGGGTGCGGATCAACCTTTGGGCAATAAACCTGAATACGATGAAGCCATAGAAAGTTGGATTGCCCCCTTTGTCATGGCGAGCATTAATACTAAAAATGTTCACCGCTCAAATATGTTACTTGATCATCATTATGGAGAAGACTTTGTTTATGATGAGATGATGGTTACGGGCCCAGGTGATAAGGGTGAGGCCATAGCAAAAGCGGTTACAGAAGATAACTCAATGGCAAAGAGTACGCTTCAACCTGGAGAAGGGCCCAGTAAAGAAGAGCGCGAAAATGGGTTTTATGACGTACTAATGGTTGGAGAGCATTCGGATGGCAGGTCTGTGCGTATTAGCGTTAAAGGCGATAGAGATCCAGGCTACGGGTCTACGTCAAAAATGATTGCAGAGAGTGCAGTGTGCTTAGTAAAAAATCCGCAGTTAGCATCTGGTGGTATTTGGACAACAGCCCCAGCTATGGGTGCAGAGCTAATTGATAGACTACAAGCAAATGCTGGATTAACCTTTACCATAGAAAGTTAAGACTCGGGCTGCAGCTCAACTAGCAGTTACAACTGATGTATAGGATAAGGGGATACCATGCAGTTCCATACTCTAAAAGATGCACTAATAGATGAGTTGCATACCAGACCCTTCCCGGTCATCAGTTTGCCGGCGCAGGTATCGAGCATTGCGGTGCTTAATCCTGCGCCAGTGGAGACTGAAATTGAACGGCTGACCGATTTGGCCAATAGTTGGGGCATGCCTGCACCACAAAAGGGTGCCAGTTGTTTTTATCAAAGTTGTGATCGCTTTAATATTCGCTGGGAACGGCACAACGAGTTTTCCACCTATACAGTAATTAGTCGAGATTCAGCAGAAGACAAAGAGCAGGGCTCTTTGGCACTCCTAGGCTCAGATTGGCTACAGTCCGTTAGTGGAGAGATCATCAGCGCCAACCATATCGAATTACTGCCATTGGCTGAGGCTCCCTCTGGTCGCGAGGCTTTGCGGGGATACTTTGATGGTGAGCGTTTAATTGGCAGTAAGATATACGATGGCAATGCTACCGTTTGGACATCCATGCGCAGCCATAGCGATGGTTTCACCAAAACTCTAGTCATTGATGAGGGTATTAATGCTAGCCAAGCGGGCAGGGCAGTGCGTAACTTGCTAGAAATTTTCACGTACAGATCAATGACGCTTCTCGCTCTACCCACCGCTAAATCTCTGCTTCCCGAGGTTAGCACTCTAGAGAGACGCCTCAGTGAGACCAGCGAAAAACTTAAGCAGCTTAAGACCATGGAAGACGAGCAAAATCTCATGGCTGAGCTGATTTCAGAGGCCACTCAGGTGGAAAAACTCATTGCTGATCACAGCTTTCGCTTCTCTGCTACTGAGGCCTATTTCAACCTCACTCAAACCCGTCTTGACATGCTCCGTGAAGAAAAAATCCCCACAATCCGCACCCTGAAGCAGTTTCATGTGCGGCGCTTTATTCCGGCCTATAATACCTGTGTATCTGTGGTTAAACGAAAACAGAATTTATCACAACGCATCGGTCGCACAAGTGAGCTACTGCACTCTCGCTTGCAGCTGTCGCTGGAAGATCAAAATCAGCGCTTGCTTGCTTCCATGAACAATCGCAGCAAACTGCAGTTGCGCTTGCAACAAACGGTAGAGGGGCTCTCAGTAGTGGCCATTACCTACTATTCTATGAGCTTGATTAAACTGATGGTGGATCCGCTGCCACTAGAGACTTATCTGCCCTTTGGAGATGCACTTGTGGTCGCGGTTACCACCCCATTAGTTTTTATTTCAACTTTACTTTTGGTCAGGCGAATACGCAAAAAACTGGGTGATTCTGAGTGAAAATACTATGGACTTAGTCTGAGGTGCGCTGGTTCAAGTTCCATTCTACGCATTCGTTTAACGCCACTCCGGTTCCGCCAAAAATATCCAGTGCACTGCCAATGGTGAGATCAATTTTGCCCTCAGATATGATCTTTACCAGATCAAGATCATTTAATGATGTTGCTCCCCCAGCATATGTTGTGGGTATAGAGACCATTTGACCCAGCAGGCTGACTAGATCCCTATCTATTCCGGCTTGCAGACCTTCCACATCAGCACTATGAATTAAAAATTCAGCACAGTATGGCTGTAGTTGGTTAATCAATTGAGCATCAATAAGAGTATCCGTAATGGTCTGCCAACGATTGGTTGCGACCATCCACCCCGTGTTGGTTCGACGGCAGCTCAGATCTATAACTAAATTATGGGCTCCTACTTCAGAACTTAAATTAGAGAGACGGTCCCATGATAACTGATCATTCTCAAACAAATGTGAAGTTACGATAACTTTAGATGCGCCTGCGTCCAAATATGTCTGGGCATTGTCAATAGTAATACCACCACCAACTTGTAACCCCTTAGGATAAGTGGATAGGGCGTTAAGCACACCTGGCTGATTATTGGCGCCAAGAGAAATTATATGACCACCTTGAAGATTAAGTTTCTTGTAGAGTTCGGCGTAGTGGGCGGCTGTATGTTCGCTTTCAAAATTTGTATCAGCGCCTGAATCTGAGAGGGTGCCCCCGACAATTTGTTTAACCTTGCCTTCATGCAAATCAATACAGGGTCGAAATGCAGTCAATGTCGTTACTCCAAGTGAGTATTTAGATCGTCATTATAGTAATGAATAGTTTAATAAGTAAGAGCGGTTGCTATATCTGTTTCGATTACAAGCGTGACCGTACTAATTTAGTATCGGCATTGCGCCAAGCATGCTCGTATTTTTCATATACAATTTTAGCCTCTTTACTCTTACCTTGTGCAGCCAGGCTCTGCCATAAACCAAATAGCGCCCAGCCGTTATTTTG
>ENA-OSET01000889-OSET01000889.1-sediment-metagenome-genome-assembly--contig:-NODE-889-length-32516-cov-3.365116_pt1 | contig 32516 bp, 32 predicted proteins | sample MGYA00237882_ERZ534229 | MGnify/ENA primary metagenome ERZ534229 (study PRJEB26408, sample SAMN06266212) | sediment metagenome | isolation source: Hudson Canyon methane seep mesocosm | place: USA:Hudson... | reverse complement strand
CTCCACATAAAATGCGCCAACTTTTTCTTTCGCCAATCGAATGCTATCAATACTCAGATTACTTTCTGTGCCTTTCTCATCTATATCCTCCAATAAGCCCGGCACTTCTGTATCACTAGGCAATTGGGCTACCAACGCCCCCAGAGACTTTTCCATCTCTACCATTTGGGCCCTGTACTCCTCCAGGTTTGCAGCCTGAAAACTTTTTACTCGAAAGGTAGACCGGAGCTCCTCCTCTTTTCTAACTTCTGAGGCCAAGCTAAGATTGAGATCTTCTATAAACGTGTAATAGGTGCCAACAATAATACCCACCGCCAGCAGAAGACATAGAAAAACGCGAGCTGCAATCGGCCATACACCAATTCGCTCCCAGTCAATGTCAGACAAATCTAAATTATTGAGCTGCTCTAAAGTATCTGCCAATGCCATTTTATTTGCCCTCCTTTTTATCTTTGGGGGCCGATGTCGCCACAATCAATTCAAACGAGTTCGCCTGATCTCCCTCGTCTGGGGCTGCACTCACACCTGTCAGGTTTGGAGCGGCAAACCAGTCAGACTGATCCAGATTTCTCATAAAAGACGAGACCCGGTTATTCGATTCGGCAATTCCCTTAATTCGCAGTTCACTGCCCTTCCTGCTCAAAGTATTTAAATAAACACCGTCCGGGATGGAGCGAACCAGCTCGTCAAAATGCCTCACAATAATAGGCCGCGTGCCCTGGAGATCCTGAATAACCTTCATACGACTCAGCAACGCCTCACGCCGCTTCTTCAGATCTCGTATCTCGACAACCTTTTTTTCTAAGATCGCAATTTCTGCGGTAAGAATGCCATTCCGTTCTTGCTGGTTAGCAATATCACCCTGAACCGAAGATACCCATATATATCCGGCGAGCAGCGCTGCAACACCACAAGCCCCCAATACACCAAGATATTCTTTTTTCTTATCTTGCCGATATTGGTCACGCCAGGGGAGTAGATTAATTGTTGCCATTAGTCAAAACTCCTCATCGCCAGGCCGGTAGCAATCATTAGCGACGGAGCATCATTGGCCAGCGCCACCGCATTCACCTTGGGTGAAACTGCCATATTGGCAAAGGGATTGGCCACTGTAGTCTGAGTGCCCAATTTCTCTTCAATGGTCGCTGCAAGCCCTTCCATGGCGGCTACACCACCCGCCAGCACAATGTGGTCAACATCATTGTATTGACTGGATGAGAAGAAGAATTGGAGTGATCGGGTAACCTGCTGAACAACCGCGTCCTTGAACGGACCCAGCACCTCTATTTCGTAATCGTCGGGTAGGCCACCCTGTTTTTTGGCAAGCCCGGCCTCCTCGGTAGATAAACCGTAACGCCGCTGAATCTCTTCGGTCAGCTGCTTTCCCCCGAACAATTGCTCACGGGTATAAATGGTTCGGCCATCCGAAAGTACGCTTAAAGTCGTCATTGTTGCGCCGATATCAATAACGGCCACAACCTGCTCATCCTGCTCTTCCAATTGCTCAATGATCAGCGAAAACGCCCTTTCCATGGTATAGGCTTCGACATCAACTACTCTTGGCTGAAGTTCGGCAGCGGTCAGCACATCTGCACGCAAGTCGACATTCTCCCTGCGACAAGCCGCCAGCAAAACATCCATCATTTCTGGGTTTCGTTCAGAAGCGCCCTGTACCTCAAAGTCGATAGCCACTTCTTCCAGGGGATAGGGGATATATTGATCGGCCTCCAGAGCAATTTGCGTTTCCATTGCATCGTCACCCAGGCCAGAGGGCATTTCTATCACTTTGGTGATGACAGCAGAGCCCGCCACTGCAACAGCGGCATCTTTCACTTTGCTTTTCACCTGCTTGACCAGCGCCTGAACGACTTCGGCCACCGCTTCGATATCAGTGATATTTTTTTCAACCACGGCGTTAGGTGGAAGTGCCTTAACGGCATAACACTCCACCCGATAGCTGTCGCCATGACGACTCAATTCCAGTAACTTAACCGAGGTCGAGCTAATATCTAGCCCCAGAACCGGTTTAGCTTTTTGCTCCAAGAAGCCAAGAATTCCCATTTTTCTATCTATATCCGTAACTTACATGCGTTTTATGTTAAGACACTTTAACTGAAGCGTGCAACAATAACACACGTATGTAAACCCTTTAAAAGCCCGTATAATAGTTGCCGTAAACCTTAAAAACCCCTAAGCCATTAATTAACCTAGAAAAAATGACTATTAAAAGATCTTATAAATCTCTAATCCTCTGGCTACTTTTATCCGGATCCTGTGGAACAGTCGTTGTTTTGGCGAGCTTTTATCTCTATTTGAGCCCACAACTTCCCGAAGTAGAGACACTCCGCCAAGTACAATTACAGACCCCATTGCGTATTTATTCCAGTGACCTGAAGCTAATTGGTGAATTTGGTGAGAAAAGACGCACCCCCATTAGCTATCAAGAAATCCCCAAACACTACATAGACGCGATTTTAGCCGCCGAAGATGACGATTTCTACGAACATCATGGCGTTTCTATCAAAGGTCTGTTGAGAGCCGTGTCACAATTATTGCAAACCGGCCGCAAGCAGTCCGGTGGCAGCACCATCACTATGCAGGTGGCAAGGAATTTTTTCCTAACCTTCAAACAGACTTTCGCTCGAAAATTTAATGAGATTCTGCTCGCACTGCAAATTGAAAGAGAACTCACCAAGCCCGAAATTCTGGAGCTTTATGTCAACAAGATATTTCTTGGCAATCGCGCCTACGGCATTCAGGCCGCCGCTCAAGTTTATTATGGCACAACAATTGATAATCTGAATGTTTCGCAACTTGCCATGATCGCAGGTCTGCCAAAAGCACCCTCCACTTTCAATCCACTGATAAACCCCGATCGCGCGTTAATCAGGAGGGACTGGATCTTGGGAAGAATGCTGGCCCTGGGGAAGATAGATGAAACTACCTATCAAAACGCTATTGCCGAGCCTATTACCGCAAGTTACCACGGCTCCATTCTCGATTTGAACGCGCCGTATATTGCAGAAATGGCCCGTAAACAAGCGCTGGAACTGTTTGGAGACAGAGCCTATACCGACGGCTACACACTCATCACTACGATAGACAGTAAGCTTCAAGCCGCGGCACAAGTCGCGCTGCGAGAAGGCTTAATGAGTTATGACACTCGCCACGGCTATAGAGGGCCAGAGCTAACCCTGGAACCCGTGGAAGAGAATCAGTTGGAAAACTGGCAAAAAGCGGTGAATGCGATACCCACTTTTGGGGGATTAAAACCAGCGGTGATCACCTATGTCGGCGACAAAGACATCGAGGCGATGCTGGGAGATGGCAGTCGCGTACTGCTCAACTGGGAAGACGGCCTCTCCCGCGCCCGCCCCTACATCAATGAAGATCGCAGAGGACCGCGCCCGCAAACAGCAGCGGAAATCTTTTCGACAGGAGACGTTATTCGTCTGACGGAGTCTGGTGATAGTCAGTGGTCTCTGAAACAAGTACCAAAGGCTCAGGCGGCTTTGGTTGCACTAAACCCTGAAAATGGTGGCATCCGGTCCATGGTCGGTGGCTTTGATTTTAACCAAAGCCACTTCAACCGAGCGATCCAGGCTGTCAGACAGCCCGGATCCAACTTCAAACCTTTTGTTTATACCGCCGCACTGGAAAACGGCTTTACGGCAGCCACGCTAATAAATGATGCGCCTATTGTCGTCGACGATGCCAGCCTTGAAGGCACCTGGAGACCCGAGAACTCAAGTGGAAAGTTTCGAGGCCCTACCCGATTACGCAAAGCCCTCTATCAATCAACCAATTCGGTATCGATTCGAGTCTTGCGAAGCATTGGCGTTAAAAAGGCCATTGCCAATATGGATCGGTTTGGATTGAACAAAGATGAATTGCCTCACGACCTATCACTGGCACTAGGGTCCTATGCACTAACACCTTTACAGGTAGCAACAGGGTATGCCGTATTTGCCAACGGAGGTTACAAGGTTGAACCCTTTCTTATTGAAAAAGTCACCCGAGACAATGGCGAGATTGCATTTGAATCTAGCCCACTCACTGTTTGCAGGTGGTGTGAACTGGCAAGAGAAAAAGAACTGGCACAAGATCTAGACAAAAACACCCCTTATGAGGGCCGCTCTGATGCTTCGAACAATGAACCGATTCTCTCTACCGATTCCGATTTTGTAGAGAGCAGCAATATCGAAGACCTCTTGGGCACAGAGCAAAGCGCCCCCTCTAATCAAGAGATTCCCATAGAAACTCCGATTTATCCCGAAGCGCCGAGAGTCATCGACAAACAAGTGGCTTACATCATCGACTCCATACTGAAGGATGTCGTTAAAAGAGGCACGGGACGCAAGGCACTGGCTCTGAAACGCAATGATCTTGCGGGAAAAACGGGCACCACAAACGGCCCCACAGACGCTTGGTACTCTGGCTACAATAACCACCTGGTAACAACCACCTGGCTAGGTTTTGATCAAAATTCCAAATTGGGCAGAAATGAATTTGGAGGTTCGGCCGCGCTGCCTATTTGGATCGACTACATGAAGGTGGCTCTTGATGGAATTCCTGAATCGTCTCGGGAGCAGCCCAATGGGTTGGTAACAGTGAGAATAGATCCGGCGACCGGGAAACTCGCGGAGCCGGGTGCCCCCAATGCTATTTTTGAAATATTCAGAGAGAAGAATGTTGAGAAAATAGCCGTCGCTGTCAATGGCAGCAATGAGGATCCACGCCCCACTGCGGAAGACGCTCCACCGGAAGAACTGTTCTAAATTGCTAATAAAGGTCGTCGCGCCAGAGCTGCAAGTAAGCTCTGGCGCGAAGCGAGATTAAACCAGAGGATAGTGCTCAGGGTAAGGCAAGGTTGCCACCCCGGAATCCACCGCAGCTTTAGCAACAGCCGCTGCCACATCACCCAGCAAGCGAGGGTCCGTGGGTTTTGGAATAATATATTCTGGGCCAAAACTAAAACTCGCGCCCCCATAGGCCGCACTCACTTCAGACGGCACATCGGTTTTAGCCAAAGCTCTAATGGCCTCAACGGCCGCCAGCTTCATTTCAGCATTGATTTGCGTTGCCCTGACATCCAACGTGCCTCTGAACAAAAATGGGAAACACAAAACATTATTGACCTGATTTGGGTAGTCAGAACGACCGGTCGCCATGATTAAATCACTGCGGGTCTCATGAGCCAAAGCGGGTGCAATTTCAGGGTCGGGGTTTGAACACGCAAATACAATTGGCTTTTCGGCCATTTTTGCAAGCTGCTCAGCGCCCAATAAGTTAGGCCCTGACACACCCAAAAAGGCGTCCGCCCCTTCAATGGCGTCATCCAATGTTCGCGCATCAGTCTCAATGGCAAACTCGGCTTTGTATTTATTCAGGTCTGTCCGGCCGGAGTGAATCACACCACGGCTGTCCAACATCGTAATGTTTCCAGGTGTGGCACCCGCACTGATAAGCAGTTTGCAGCAAGCATTCGCTGCAGCACCGGCCCCCAAACAAACGATCTTAGCCTGATCAAGACTTTTGCCCTGGATCTCAATCGCATTCAACATGCCAGCTGCCGTCACAATGGCGGTACCATGCTGGTCATCGTGGAAAATTGGCACATTACAACGCTTAATCAACTCACTCTCAATTTCGAAGCACTCCGGTGCCTTGATATCTTCGAGGTTAATCCCGCCATAAGTGTCTGCAATGCGTTCTACAGTATCAATGAAGGCCTGCGGGCTTTCGGCATTGATTTCGACATCAACGGAATTAATATTGGCAAATCGCTTGAACAAAAGGCTTTTGCCTTCCATTACTGGCTTGCTCGCCAAAGGCCCCAAATTGCCCAAACCCAAGATCGCGCTGCCATCGGTAATAACAGCCACTAGATTTCCCTTACCCGTATAGCGGTAGGCAAGCTCGGGGTCTCTTGCGATTTCTCTGACGGGCTCTGCCACACCGGGACTGTAGGCAAGAGACAAATCCTCTTGCGTCTCAGCGGGCGTTGACAACTCAATACTCAATTTACCTGGCACGGGCAACGCGTGATAATCAAGCGCTGCTTTTTTTAATGTATCTGACATGAACCCAACCAATATCTGTATTTAAGGAAACTTGCACGGAGTCTTTTCTTATTATGGGGGATGTTTCTTGTTATGGGGTTTTTCTTATTTTGGGCGAGCAGGATACCGGAGTGCCGAAGAAGCCTCAAGGCAAAAAACGACCAAATGACTAGCCATTTTGGCCACTTTTACCATTATCTGAGTAAGCAAAACGTCACCAAAACACTATAGTTGATTGAATGTTCGGCTTTTAGCAGTCGAAATTTTGACCAAAAAAAACGCCTTTAGCATGAGCATAAAGGCGTTTTTGGGCGTTGCTACAGCAATACAAACCTTATTTCTTAAGGCTGCGTCCTGCAAAACGCTTGTTGAAGCGATCAATACGACCACCGGTGTCCAATACCTTTTGCTTGCCCGTGTAGAATGGGTGACATTCAGAACAAACGTCCAGGTGAATTTCGGAAGCCAGAGTAGAACGTGTCTTAATCACGTTGCCACAGCTACAGCTTGCAGTCATTTCGTCGTACTTAGGGTGTATATCAGCTTGCATGGTATCGCCTCACTATTAAGTATACCGCCACTCGATCTTGTGCCGAGCACGGTACAGCGGTTAAGGTGCCGAGTTCAGTATAGACAGATGTCATACCGAACAAAAATTAGACGGCGCATACTACCAGAATCAGTTTCTGACGCAAGACAATTTGCATCGCATCCAATCAAAGCAACAAACAGGGAATACAATACGCAGCATGGCGGCGCAAATTTACCTCAAACTAGCGGTTCCCGGGCCTCTGAGGCGGCACTTTGTCTACCTGCCGCCAATCGAGTCTACACAAACCCAGTGGCTCCCCGGTCAACGACTGCGTGTCTCTTTTGGCAATCGAGAGCTAATTGCGATTTTGGTAGAGGTTCTGGACCATTGCGATCTGCCAGGCAAGCAACTAAAACCGGCGCTTCAAGTCCTGGATGATAAGGCCCTGCTCCCGCCAGACCTGATGGATTTGTGTGCCTGGGCAGCAAAGTATTACCAATGCCCACCGGGCGAAGTTTACAGTACCGCACTTCCCGCTCTGTTGCGTCAGGGAGAACTCGCAACACTCAAGGGAGAGCCGTTTTGGCGCTTGAGCACAGAGGGTAAAGGCATACCAGAAAACGGACTCCGGCAAGCGCCCAAACAGGCCGCGGCCCTGAACATTTTGAGAGAACACTCTTCATTGAGCCCCAGGGCGCTAAAAGACAGCGGGGTCGGTACCGCCAGCCTAAAGAGCCTTGAGCAAAAAGGCCTCATTGAACGATTTGAGCACATTGCAGACTCTTCTTTAACTCGCTACACACGCGAGTCGGCAATGGCAGAAAGCGCCCTGCAGCTCAATGATGAGCAGCAACTAGCCTTTGACGCTATAAGTTATGACATTTATCAGACCTACCTGCTGGAGGGCATCACCGGTAGCGGCAAAACAGAAGTCTATTTGCAGGCGATTGGCGAAGTGCTCGCAGCGAACAAGCAGGCGCTGGTCTTAATTCCAGAAATTGGCTTAACCCCACAGACCCTGGGACGTTTTCAGCGACGGTTTAATGTTCCGATAGCAGCGCTGCACTCCGGCCTGAACGACAAAGAGCGATTGCAGGCCTGGCTTCAAGCCGCCTGTGGGCATGCTCGCATTATAATTGGCACTCGCTCCGCCATTTTTACAGCCATGCCCAATCCGGGCATTATCATTGTTGACGAAGAACACGATACCTCTTTCAAGCAGCAGGATGGTTTCCGATACTCCGCACGCGATCTGGCCGCAGTGCGCGCGAGCCATCACCGTATTCCCTTGATACTGGGCACAGCCACGCCTTCACTAGAATCCCTAAACAATGCCATTGGCAAACGATATGAGCATTTACAACTGAAAAAGCGTGCAGCCAACGCCAAAGCACCCTCAGTGAAGCTGCTCGACATTCGGGGACAAAAGTTAATTCAGGGGTATGCCCCAGAGCTCATTGAGGCCATTAGGCAGGAACTGACAGCAAAAAATCAGGTATTGGTCTTTCTGAATCGGCGAGGTTTTGCGCCGACTCTCATGTGCCATGATTGCGGCTGGCAGGCCCTCTGCCCACATTGCGATACCCGACTCACGGTTCATCAACAACCTCGTCGGCTGCACTGTCACCACTGCGACTATCAACGGCACCAACCCAAGCAGTGTCAGGCGTGTTTTAGTCACGAACTACAAGCCCTGGGGCTCGGTACCGAGCGTAGTGAAGAAGACCTTCAAACACTGTTTCCAAGTGTGCGAGTACTGCGTATCGACAGGGACACAACGAGACGCAAAAATGCCATGAACAATCTGGTTGCCGAGATTAATACCGGGCAGCCTTGTATTCTGGTTGGCACTCAAATGCTGGCAAAAGGTCATCACTTTCCCGATGTCACGCTGGTGGCCATAATAGATGCCGATGGCGGCTTGTTTTCCGCTGATTTCCGGGGACCTGAGCGCATGGGCCAGTTGATCACTCAGGTCGCTGGTCGCGCGGGGCGTGCAAGTAAACAGGGACAAGTGCTGTTACAGAGCCATCACATCGATCACCCCATGATTCAATCGCTGATGCACGAGGGCTACCATCGGTTTGCTCGACACTTGCTGCGGGAGCGGCAAGTGGCCAACATGCCCCCCTTTTGCTACCTGGCCCTAGTCAAAGCAGAAGCCGTCGATGGCCGACTGGCTACAGATTTCCTTAGCCAGGCCAGGAGCATTGCGGAAGCACTTTACCCCTGCAATGCACAACTGCAGTATCTGGGGCCACTGCCCTCTATTATGGAGCGCCGCGGCGGTCGTTTTCGCTTCCAGCTACAAATTAATGCGGCCAATAGAGGCCTGTTAAGGGCCTTACTCGAACCATTAAGTCTGCAATTGGAAAAGCTCCCTGCAGGCCGCAAGGTTCGATGGGCGATCGATGTGGACCCACAGGACATGAGCTAGTGACGTCAGCGCCTGAGCCCTCTACAATAGTCGCCCATTGACTGCCCCCATATCAAAAACAGACCCCAACATGCCCCAGGATTTTGCCAAGAAAACTCGCTCGCCACGTACCACGGCCAAAAAGCCCACCGCTCGAAAATCGGCAAATCGAAAGAAAGGCCCGGTAAAGTCACAGGCACCTGCTTGGGTTTGGTTATTTACCGGTGTTGTGCTCGGCGCTTTCATTATGTTCCTTGTCTATCTATCAGGCATATCTCCCCAGACGCCTTCAGATATTCAACTCTCTGCAAACGTCACTCCAAAAGACAATAATAAAGCGATCCCGAAACCTGAATTTGGGTTTTATAAGCTTTTGAAAGAAAACCAGATCGATGTTAATGAGGCCACCCAGGAGCACTACAAGGGCACAGCTCAAGACCCTATGGAATACACGCTGCAAGTAGGTTCCTTCAAAGAGCCCGGAGATGCGGACAGGGTGAGGGCCGAGCTTCTGTTGCTCAACCTCAATGCAAGGGCCGAAAAGGTGACGCTGCGCACAGGAGAAATCTGGCACCGCGTACTTGTGGGCCCCTTTACCAACCCCTCTAAGATGCAAAAGGCTCGCAGCACCTTGGTTTCGGCCAATTTTGAAGCCTTTGTTTTCAAGCGAAAGGTCAGCCAATAAAATCTCTTCATTGACTTTCTCAGCCTTGAAAAAATAGAGTTCAACCCCACCTTATGGCTTAGTGAAGCCGGTCTCCTTCCGGCGATTAAGGAACTCTTGTGGAACAATATCGAGGCACAACCATTCTATCTGTACGACGTAATGGCAAAGTGGTCATTGGCGGCGACGGTCAGGTTTCTCTGGGCAATACCATCATGAAAGGCAATGCCCGCAAGGTGCGACGCCTTTACAAAGACCAGGTTATAGCCGGTTTTGCTGGCGGCACAGCAGATGCGTTCACCTTGTTTGAACGCTTTGAAGCGAAGCTTGAAGCCCACAATGGCCAGTTGGTCAGAGCCGCCGTTGAACTCGCCAAAGACTGGCGCACCGATCGCGCCCTGCGAAAGCTGGAAGCCTTGCTGGCTGTTGCCAACGAAGAGGCATCACTGATTATCACAGGTAATGGCGACGTCATTCAGCCGGAAGACGACCTGATTGCCATCGGCTCTGGTGGCGCTTTTGCACAATCTGCTGCGCGGGCACTATTGAATAATACCGACATGGCCGCTGAGGATATTGTCAAACAAGGTCTGACAATTGCCGGCGAAATTTGCGTCTACACTAACCAAAATCACACCATTGAAGTGCTGGAATATTGATCTATGTCTGATATGACTCCCCGGGAAATTGTTCACGAATTAGACCAACACATTATTGGTCAAGACCAGGCCAAACGAGCCGTAGCCATTGCGCTGCGCAATCGCTGGCGCCGCATGCAAGTGGACAGCGAGATGCGCAACGAAATCACCCCGAAAAATATCCTGATGATTGGCCCCACCGGCGTAGGTAAAACTGAAATTGCCCGCCGACTAGCCAAGCTCGCCAACGCACCTTTCATTAAAGTGGAAGCCACCAAATTTACAGAAGTGGGTTATGTTGGCAGGGATGTTGAGTCTATCATCCGCGACTTGGTCGACATGTCCATCAAGATGGTCCGTGAACAAGAGATGGAGAAAGTGAAACATCGCGCCCAGGACGCCGCAGAAGAGCGCATCCTGAATGTCTTGTTGCCACCCGCTCGCGGCGATACCGATGCAGGACTCAGCGCTGATACCCAATCATCCACTCGCCAGATATTTCGTAAAAAGCTGAGAGAAGGTGAGCTCGACGATAAAGAGATTGAAATAGAAATGGCAGCAGCGCCAGTCGGTGTTGAAATCATGGCGCCCCCAGGCATGGAAGACATGACCAACCAGCTGCAGAACATGTTCTCTACTATGTCTTCACAAAAGCAAAAATTGTCCAAAGTGTCGGTTAAACAGGCCTTCAAACAACTTCAGGAGGAAGAAGCCGCCAAACTGGTCAACGCGGAAGACCTCAAAGCCACCGCTATAGAGGCTGCCGAGCAAAATGGCATTGTTTTCATCGACGAAATCGATAAGGTCGCCAAACGCAATGAAGGCGGCGGTAGCGGTGAAGTCTCACGCGAAGGGGTACAGCGAGACCTCCTACCCTTGATTGAAGGCTGCACAATCAGCACTAAACACGGCATGATCAAAACTGATCATATTTTGTTTATTACTTCAGGTGCGTTTCACTTATCGAAACCTTCTGACCTGATACCCGAGTTACAGGGCCGCCTGCCTATTCGTGTTGAGCTCGAAGCCCTGAGCCCCGGTGATTTCCAACGCATTCTGGTTGAACCCAACGCGTCGCTGACCCAACAACATCAAGCCCTGATGTCAACAGAGGGTGTCACCATTGAATTTGCCGAAGACGGCATTCGACGCATTGCCGAGACCGCCTGGGAGGTGAATGAACGTACCGAAAACATTGGCGCCAGGCGTTTACATACCGTTCTGGAACGCATGCTCGAAGATGTGTCATTTAATGCGGGTGACAGCGAGGAGCGCCTAACCGTCGACGCGGCTTTTGTAGATAAACATTTGGGCGAGCTCGCTCAAAATGAAGATCTCAGTCGCTATATTTTGTAATTACCGCTCCGGCACACTGGGAGAAACACGAGATGCTGCCAAGTAAAATTCAGCTGCATAAACAATCGAGACGCCTGGAGCTCCATTTTGGAGCACAGGCTTTTGACTTGACAGCAGAGTTCTTGCGGGTCCACTCCCCCAGCGCAGAAGTAAAAGGACACGGCCCGGGCCAAGAGGTATTGCAGCACGGGAAAAAAGACGTCTCATTGACCCATATTGAAGCTGTGGGTAATTACGCATTGAAGCTGGTCTTCGACGATGGCCACGATTCCGGCATTTTTAGCTGGGACTATCTTTACCAGCTCTGCACTGAGCAGGACGCGCTCTGGCAGCGCTACCTGGAAAAGCTACACACCGACAACCTGACCCGCGACAAGGATGTGCAGGGTCTGCGCTTCATCGACCCCTGAGATCTTTGACCGGCGATAATCTCGCTGGCATTCAGACAGGCCGAACCGTACAATAACGGCCACCGAACTATCCACTGTAGATCGCATTCAAGCCCATGACAGATAAAAAAACGACTCACTTCGGCTACGAACAAGTCGCCGTCGAAGAAAAAGCCGGCCGAGTGGCCGATGTATTCCACTCCGTAGCTGCCAAATATGACGTTATGAACGACCTCATGTCGGCGGGCGTACACAGACTCTGGAAGCGTTTTACCATTGAGCTTTCCGGTGTCAGACCAGGCAACAAAGTATTGGATATTGCCGGCGGTACCGGCGATCTAAGTTATAAGTTCTCTAAACTGGTTGGCGCTGATGGTTTGGTTGTGCTGGCGGATATCAACGACTCCATGCTGAAAGTTGGCCGAGATCGCCTTCTGGACCGCGGAGTGGCAGGCAACCTGGTGGTATCCCAAGCTGATGCACAGTATCTACCCTACGAAGACAACACCTTTGATTGCATCACCATTGCTTTTGGACTGCGCAATGTAACCGATAAAGACCTGGCCCTGCGCTCAATGCTTCGAGTACTAAAACCCGGTGGCCGGCTGTTGGTGCTCGAGTTTTCCAAACCCCAATCCAGTGTGCTGGAAAAAGTCTACGATGCCTATTCGTTTAAGGTATTACCACTCATCGGCAAAGCCATTACCCAGGATGCAGATAGCTATCGCTACCTGGCTGAGTCCATTCGCATGCACCCCGATCAACAGACATTAAAAGACATGATGACTGATGCCGGTTTTGCCGAAACCAAATTTTACAACATGACCGGCGGTATCGTCGCACTTCACAAAGGCGTTAAACCTTAATAAAGCCATGTCAGATAATACTGAACAAGGACGCACAATCGACCCCACCTTAAGCACTGCGGCACTGGCCGGATTGGAAGCCACCATTAATAAAGCGCTGCAGTACGACCCCGGCACACGTGCCGCACTTAAAAAATTACAGGGGCAAGTGCTAGCGGTTCAATCCACTGCACCGGCCTTTACCTTTTATCTTCAAACCTGTGATGACGACCTGGAAGTATTACGGCTGTTTTCCGATCACGGCCAGCAATGCTCACCCTCCACACACTTGCGCGGCCCACTCACTGCCATTGCCACACTGGCGGTCACAGACAATACCACCCTGGCAAACTCCGGCGTGGAAGTCATGGGAAGCACGGCTTTGCTCAGCGATTTACAAAAGGCATTGGGGCAAGTGGATATCGACTGGGAAGACGCCCTGAATCAACTATTGGGTGAACTCCCCGGACACCAGACGGCAGAACATATTCGAAAAGTTGCCCGCTGGACCCAGCAACGCGCAAGCTCGGGCCAGCGCTTACTGAGCGAATTTTTGACCGAAGAATTAAAATCCCTTCCATCCAAACCGGAGCTCAAGCGGTTTTATAATGCCGTGGACGATGCCAGAATGCAGCTAGATCGCCTCGAGCAAAAACTGGAAAAAGCGATTAAAAAAATACAGCCAGGAAACCTGAACAGTGACTGAAATTTGGCGACTACTACAAATTTTCAGAGTGATTATTCGATATCGCCTGGATCAGCTGTTACCCAAAAAACAGCTGCCTCTGGCATTGCGACCACTCTTGTTCATTGCAAAAATTAACGCGGTACCTGAACTGAGTCGCGGCGAACGACTGCGCAAAGCACTGGAAGAACTCGGCCCAATTTTTATTAAATTTGGCCAATTGCTTTCCACCCGCCCCGATCTCGTTCCTGCCGATATTGTCTCGGAGCTGGATCAACTGCAAGACAATGTGCCTCCGTTTGCCAACGAGACCTTCAAAGCACTTGTGCAAACCGCGCTGGGTGCTCCCGTAGAGGAGGTATTTGCAGAATTTAGCAGCGAACCCCTCGCCTCAGCCTCTGTTGCACAGGTTCATGCTGCCACCCTGAAAAGCGGTGAAGATGTTGTTGTCAAAATTATTCGCCCAGGTATTGAGCGCATCATCGAGCAGGACGTGGCCCTCCTGCAACTCATTGCACGCCTGGTCGCCCGCTTTAGCACTGATGGCAAACGATTGCGCCCGGAAGAAATTGTTGAAGATTACCGGCACACCATTTTCGACGAACTGAACCTGCAACGCGAAGCGGCAAATGCATCACAACTGCGAAGAAATTTTGCCCAGTCTCCGCTGCTGTATATCCCTGAAGTTTACTGGGATTATTGTCGACGCGACATCATGGTCATGGAGCGGATTTACGGCATTCCCGTTAGCAACATCGAAGATCTAAATACGCAAAATACAGACATGAAGTTACTCGCCGAACGCGGCGTGGAAATATTTTTTGCCCAGGTGTTTGAGCACAATTTCTTTCACGCTGACATGCACCCGGGCAATGTGTTTGTCTCGACAGAAACACCCGAACGTCCACAATATATTGCAGTTGATATGGCCATTGTGGGTGTTTTGACCAAAGAGGATCAGTATTACTTAGCTCGCAATCTGCTTGCGATGTTTCGTCGTGACTACCGCCAGGTTGCCGAGTTGCACATTCAAAGCGGCTGGGTTCCCGAAGGGACTAAAATCAATGACTTTGAATCCGCCATTCGCAGTGTCTGTGAGCCGATTTTTGAAAAACCCCTGAAAGACATTTCCTTTGGCCAGGTGCTCGTATCACTTTTTCAAACCGCTCGTCGATTTGATATGGAAGTACAACCACAACTGGTACTGCTCCAGAAGACCTTGTTGAATATTGAGGGGCTTGGACGTCAACTCTACCCTGAGCTGGATCTGTGGAGCACCGCCCACCCCTATCTCGAGCGCTGGCTGGAAAACCGCTTTCACCCGAAAAGCCTTTGGGGCGAGCTCAAACGCCACGGTCCCGAATGGATGGAAAAGTTTCCCAATGTGCCACACCTTGTTTTCAATGCGTTGAACCGCATTCAAACAGTGGGAGAACTGGGGGCAGAGATTCGAGAAACCAGAGCTCAGCTGGCTCAACAGCAAACCTCAAGCCGCCAATCCAGGCGGAAATCACTCATCGCCGGCCTCGCCTTCGCTGGCGCGGCACTGACAGCTTGGCCCAACGTCGTTCATGAAGTCGCCCAGGCCACGCCACAAACGCTCGTCCTGCTTGGGATCGGCGCACTGGCGCTGGTTTTGCGGTAGAATAGATCATCCGACCCATAAAATGACAGAACCATGACCGACACCCTGAAAGATTCATCACTCAGCGCTATCAAGTGGACAGAAGACGGCTTAGTACCCGCCATTGCCCAAGACTATCAAACGGGCAGGGTGTTAATGATGGCCTGGATGAACGCCGAAGCGCTGTCCCTCACAGCCAGGGAAAACCGAGCGGTATACTGGTCGCGTTCTCGCGGGCAGCTCTGGCGCAAGGGTGAATCTTCGGGCCACGTGCAACATGTGCACGATATCCGCCTGGACTGTGATGCCGACGTGATTGTCTTACAGGTGGAACAAGTAGGCGGCATTGCCTGTCATACTGGCCGAGAGTCCTGCTTTTATCGCACACTCAAGGACGGCGAGTGGCAGGCGGTAGACGCGATTATTAAAGACCCCGAAGACATTTACTCTGCGGGTCAATAGAACGACAAAAGAGAGACTGACAATGAGTGACGTGCTTCGTCAACTAGATATGATCCTGGCCGCACGCAAGAGCGAAGCCGACGCGGATTCATCCTATGTCGCCAGCTTGCATGCAAAAGGTTTAAACAAAATCCTCGAGAAGCTTGGCGAAGAGTGCACAGAAACTATCCTGTCCGCTAAAGATGCAGAACGCTCCGGTGATACAAAGGATCTGGTCTACGAAACAGCTGACCTGTGGTTTCACTCACTCGTGATGCTCTCTCACCTGGGGGAAAATGCCGATGCGGTGCTCACTGAACTCGCTCGACGTTTTGACCTCTCAGGCCTTGAAGAAAAAGCCTCTCGGACTAAAAGCTGAGAGCTGGCAACACGATAAAAAGTATCGACACATCAAACAACAATACAACAGGAGTCAATCATGGGTTTAGGCGGTATTAGCATCTGGCAACTTTTAATTGTTCTGGCCATCGTGGTGATGTTATTTGGCACCAAACGCCTGCGTAATTTAGGTGGCGACGTTGGAAGTGCAATCAAAGGGTTCAAAAAAGCCATGAAAGAAGACGAAGCCGGCAAGGTAGAAGACAAAACAGATCCCGTCGATCAACAGAGTGTGATAGATGGCGAAGCTGAAAAAGTTGATCAGAAAAAAGATAGTTAATCGCTATGTTTGATATTGGTTTTTTTGAGTTAATTCTGATTGCCATCGTTGGTCTGATTGTCATCGGTCCCGAACGTTTACCCGATACAGTGCGTACCGTAGCCCTGTGGATCGGCCGCCTCAAACGCAGCTTGCGCGAAACCCGCCAGGAGCTAGAACAACAGATCGGCGCTGACGACATACGGCGACAACTTCACAATGAAGAGGTTATGCGCAGTTTAAGCGATGCCAAAAACAATATCGAACAAACCCTGAACAACCCGATGGACTCACTGGGCGCCCACGTTGACGATCATGCTACACCCACTGAACCCGAGCAAACCCACGACTCAGAACAGCAGCACAAGAGCGAATGAATAAACCTGAAATCGAACATGCAGATCAGAGCGGCGATGTAGAGCAACCACTGGTCGCCCACCTGATAGAGTTACGCTCTCGCCTGTTACGAGCGGTCGCCAGCATAGCCATCGCCTTTGCCTGTTTATTCTATTTTGCCAACGATATTTATAGCTATGTCGCGGCACCGCTTCAAAAGTTTCTGCCCGACAGCAGCACGATGATTGCCACAGAGGTGGCCTCGCCTTTTCTGACGCCGTTTAAACTCACTTTATTTGTATCTGTATTATTAGCGGTGCCTTTTCTGCTCTATCAGCTATGGTCCTTCATTGCGCCGGGGCTCTATCGCAACGAGAAACGAATCGCGATTCCTTTACTCATCTCCAGTGTTGTGCTTTTTTATGCGGGCATGGCCTTTGCGTATTATGTTGTATTCCCATTGATTTTCGGTTTTTTCACAAGTGTGGGCCCCGAAGGTGTCGCGGTGATGACTGACATCGGCAGCTACCTGGATTTTGTTTTAAAATTATTTTTCGCCTTTGGCCTGGCCTTTGAGATACCCGTCGCCACCATATTATTGATTTTATCAGGCACCATATCACCAGACAATCTGGCTAAAAAAAGACCCTATGTTCTGGTGATTTGTTTTGTATTGGGAATGTTGCTCACGCCCCCCGATGTGATCTCTCAATCACTGCTCGCCGTGCCAATGTGGTTATTGTTCGAGGTGGGGATATTTTTTGGTCGTATGATCAAACGTCAGAAGAGCGCAGAAAGTGAAGCAGAAGCGGATACCTGAAACCTTCATGCGACCGGAGATTGATCTGGCCGCATGAGACAACAACAAGTCAGGAAAGAAAGATCAAGAACCAACCCAATACACTCATCAAAATGGCTTCTTTGGCTTTATCCCAAGCAAACAGACCGTAAAAATAAGACAGCGGTGGCAGGAACAAAGTGGTCAGGCCCCAAGTGTAATCAGCGTCAAACGACTCTTTAAGCATCAATAACCAGCTACCGACCAACAATATAGCGCCAAACGTCTGTAGCGAAGCAGAAACGGGGTCCATAATCACTCTCCAAATTCAAAAAATTATATAGTCTTATTGTGCGAGGCTAAACCTAACTCACTCCTCGAGTAATCTCAACCAAAAACCTAAAAATCCCAGTGCCTGCTTACACCTCCAGCAGGAAAGTCACCGGCCCGTCGTTGAGTAAACTCACCTTCATATCCGCCGCAAAAATACCGGTCGCCACCTGCGGGTGAGACGCGCGCAACTGCGCCTCCACATAATCATACAGACGCTGCGCTTCGGCGGGTGCCGCGGCACTTGAAAAACTGGGCCTCAAACCCTTTTTCGTGTCTGCAGACAAGGTGAACTGTGACACCAGCAAAATACCGCCCTCTACATCTCTGACACTGGCATTCATTTTATCTTCCGCATCAGAGAACACTCTGTAGGCCAGCAGTTTCTTCACCAGTTTATCTGCACTGGCCTCGTCATCGCCTTTATCCACACCCAACAGAACCAATAAACCCTGTGCTATTTCACCGACAATCTCCTCATCCACTGAAACACTGGCATGGGAAACTCGCTGTATTAATGCTTTCATTTTTGTAATAAAGCCCTTAGCGCTGCTCAAACCGCTGCGACATATCCCGCGTCGCCCGAATGAGCCCATCCACGATACCGGGCTCAGAAGACGAATGACCCGCGTCCCGAATAATGTGCAACTCGGAGTCCGGCCAGTGGCGGTGTAAACTCTGGGCATTGTCGATTGTGCAAACCATGTCGTAACGACCGTGCACAATGATACCGGGGATGCCCTCAAGGCTAGAGGCGTTTTTCAAAATCTGGTTTTCCTCAATGAAACCACCATTAACAAAATAGTGTGCTTCGATGCGCGCGAGTGACATGGCCTTGTGGGGATCGGCAAAAGCATCAACCACTTTGGCGCTCGGCCGGAGAGTGGCACATCGACCCTCCCACAGGGACCAGGCTTTTGCAGCGGCCATTTTTGCGAGTTCATTTTTCCCGGTCAGGCGACTGTAATAGGCCTGCATCAAATCACCGCGCTCTGATTCGGGAATTGGCTTGAGAAAATCCTCCCAATAATCGGGGAAAATACGACTGGCCCCCTCCTGAAACAACCAGTGAAAGTCCTGCTGTCGACATAAAAAGATTCCCCTGAGAATCAGGCCCATTACCCGCTCAGGGTACGCCTGGGCATAGAGCAGACTCAAGGTTGAACCCCAGGAGCCCCCAAACAATACCCAGCGTTCAATGCCAAGTGTGGTTCTAATCAGCTCAATATCAGCAACAAGGTGTTCACTCGTATTATCTTTCAACTCCGCGTGGGGAGTTGAGCGCCCCGAGCCGCGCTGATCAAAAACGATGATGCGATATTTTTCGGGGTCAAAAAAACAGCGGTCAGTTTTTGAACTGCCCCCACCCGGCCCACCGTGAACAAAAATCACGGGAATGCCCTCCGGCTCCCCGCTCTCTTCTATATAAAGTGTATGTACGGGGTCTACCTGCAATTGCCGAGTACTAAAGGGTTTAATTTCCGGGTATTGAACTAACATGAATTTGCCTTAGTGTAGCCTGACGGTTTCATAGCTCGCCTTGGGAAACCGCAAAACAACACCTTGCCATATCTTGCTCAACAACAACAACTGCTTTAGCCCTTTTCCTTATTCGGAAATATCAACACCCCCGGATACAACCAAAGGCGATTAAAACACGCACACCAAACACTACTGACACAACGCTGTCAGTAGCCCTGCCCTACCATAAGCCACTCATCAATACCGCTATTTCAAAAGGAAATGATCAATGACCGAACAATTTGTAAAAATGTATCAATTTAAACTGGCTGACAAAACCAATGAATCGAGCTTTCTCGCCACCAGCGAGAAAATGGATAGCTTTATGAAGTCTCAGACCGGCTTCCTGTACCGCTCACTCTCTCGCCAGGAAGACGGCCTGTGGCTGGATTCTTTCTACTTCACCGATCGCGCCGCGGCGGAGGCGATGGAGGGGCGGTTTGAGCAATTTGAAGAGGCCGGGCAGTTTATGATGTTAATCGATCCTGCCTCTGTTGTGGTGACTAAGGCCGATATTGTGAGCGTCGCTTGCACCATGGGCGATGCAGAAGCCGCCTGATCGAGCCACAAGCTTCGACAAAAGCCACACTCTACGGGGTGCCATCTTTTGTCGAAGTGTTTTATGCTCGCCTCAACGTAAACAGGATCCAAACACCCATGCGGCGAGCAGAGCGCTTATTCCAACTTCTCAATGTCTTGAGAAATCGTCGGCAGGTTTTAACCGCCAGGCAGCTCGGCGAAATCCTCGAGGTGTCGGAGCGCACCATTTATCGCGATATGCAGGCACTTTCTTTGTCAGGTGTACCGATAGAGGGAGAAGCCGGCGTCGGCTACCGACTCCAGCGCCACTTTCAACTGCCCCCACTGATGTTTGATCGCGACGAAGTAGAAGCACTTTTGCTGGGTGCTCGCATGATACGTGCCTGGGGCGACAAACAAATGGCCGGCGCGGCAAATAGCGCGATGCAGAAAATCCTTGCGGTGCTGCCGGACGGATTGCGAGACCTAGAAGAAGACCCCAGCATTCAAGTGCCCGACTTTGGTGCAGGCAAAAAACTCACCGCCCATAGCGGTGTTATTCGAAAAGCAATCCGAGGGAAGAAGTCTATTCAGATTACGTATCAGCGCGCAGACGGCGAAGTTTCTACCCGTGTACTTTTACCCTTGGGGCTGGTGTTTTGGGGCAAGACCTGGACGATGATCGCGTGGTGCGAACTAAGAGAGGACTATCGCGAGTTTCGACTCGACAGAATCATGAACCTTGAAGAGCAGGAAAGAACCTTTTCAACCCGTGAAGACATGAGTCTCAATCACTATCTCGCCAGATACAGAGCGCTGCAGGAAAAAGTTAAGGGAGGTAACACGGAGTGACGTTCTGGCAATCATGAGTTTGCACTGAACGGGACCGGACCCCAATGGGCCCGGCCGGCTCATTTATCTTTTGTTGCGCTTGCGCTCGTTTTCAGTCAGGAACTTCTTACGCAGACGAATAGATTCTGGTGTCACTTCAACCAGCTCATCATCTTCAATAAATTCCAGCGCTTGCTCAAGTGTGTGACGAATAGGTGGCGTTAACACCAGCGCCTCGTCCGTGCCGGATGCGCGAACATTGGTAAGCTGCTTCCCCTTGGTTGGGTTAACTGCCAGGTCATTACTGCGAGAGTGAATGCCGATAATCTGACCTTCATAAACGTCTTCAGCGTGGCCCTTAAAGAGTCGACCTCGATCCTGCAAGGTAAACAGACCATAACTGGCTGTTTTGCCTTTCGCCATCGACACCATTACACCATTCTGGCGTTTGGCTACATCGCCTTCTTTCACTTCACCGTAGTGATCAAATACGCTTGTCATGATACCGGAGCCGGAGGTCATAGTGAGGAACTGTCCCCTGAAACCAATCAGGCCGCGAGAAGGGACGATGAATTCAAGTTTCACGCGTCCTTTCCCATCCAGCTCCATGTTAGTCAGCTCACCCTTGCGAAGGCCAAACTCTTCCATGATTGAACCTTGATGTTCGTCTTCCACATCAATAACAACCGCCTCATAAGGCTCTTGCATAACACCATCAATTTCGCGGCGCACTACTTCCGCACGGGAAACTGCCAGCTCAAAACCTTCACGGCGCATCGTTTCGATGAGTACGGACAGGTGCAATTCACCCCGGCCCGATACTTTGAATTTCTCTGGGCTATCGCCCTCTTCTACACGCAAGGCAACGTTGTGGATCAGCTCCTGCTCCAAGCGATCTTTAATATTACGCGAAGTTACGTACTTACCTTCCAGGCCGGCGAAGGGTGAGTTGTTAACCATAAAGGTCATGCTCACAGTAGGCTCATCCACAGACAGCGCAGGCATAGCTTCTACATTGTCAGGGTCGCAAAGTGTGTCGGAAATACCGAGGCGATCAATACCGTTAATACAAACAATATCACCCGCACTGGCCTCGGGTGTATCAATGCGATCCAGCCCAAGATACCCGCGAACATTCAGCACCTTGCCTTTGCGTTCCTTGCCATCTGGCCCCGCCACAATCACCTGCTGATTAGGTTTCAGGGTGCCGCGGGTAATACGACCTACACCGATCACGCCAACATAGCTGTCATAGTCCAGCGCAGATATTTGCATTTGAAAGGGCGCGCCCGGGTCAACTTCAGGCGCGGGCACTCGCTCTGCAATCATCTCAAACAGAGGTGTCATGTCCTCAGCCAGGTCATCGGCTTCGGGACCTGCAATGCCATTAATGGCAGAGGCATAAATAATGGGGAAGTCCAACTGCTCATCGCTGGCGCCCAGTCGATCAAAAAGATCAAACACCTGGTCGATAACCCAATCGGGGCGAGCACCAGGGCGGTCAACTTTGTTGACCACAACAATAGGCTTCAGGCCCTGCTCAAAAGCTTTGGAGGTCACAAAACGCGTTTGTGGCATGGGTCCGTCTACTGCATCAACCAGCAACAATACGGAATCGACCATCGACAATACTCGCTCAACTTCGCCACCGAAATCGGCGTGACCCGGTGTGTCCACAATGTTGAAGTGGTACTTACCCCAGTTGATCGCTGTGTTTTTAGCCAGAATGGTAATGCCGCGCTCACGCTCCTGATCATTGGAGTCCATGATGCGCTCTGCCCCCTCATCCTTGCGGTCAAGGGTGCCTGACTGGCTTAGAAGCTTATCAACCAGGGTTGTTTTACCGTGGTCAACGTGGGCAATAATGGCGATATTACGAATATTTTCGATCACAATGATGGTCTCGTCAGTCGGCTCGCGCGGACAGGGTTAATCAAATTTCAGAGTCTTGCCTGCTAAGGGTAGCAGGGCTCAAAAGGCGCGCATTATACATGGCTAAATACTAGACAGATAGGGTTTTGACCCACTCTTGCAGATTTAACCGTGCGAAGAGTGGGATTTAGCAGGATTAGCGTTAAAACAAAGCACTCGGGAGTAAGTGAACACTCACTCACTCTTTGCCTTCTCTGGACGATAAACGGCCACATTCACAAAACCCTGATCTATCAGGTGGGCGGCGTGCAGCTGACTCATGACACCTTTATCGCAATACAGCAGGTACTGCATCGCTTTATCGAAAGTCGGTGCCACTGAGTTGAGCGTGTAAAAAGGGATCTTTTCAATGCGCTGATCACCTACAACCAGAGGGTTTAGCTCTTCTTCATTTGGGTGGCGTATATCCACAATCACCGAATTACTCTTGGCATGACTCAGTATCTCAACCGGCACATCGGCGTTGATATCATCAACCACGTCATCGATGCTGACCATTTTGGCGTCTGATACTGCTTTATCCAGCACCTCGAAATCAAAGTTCTGCTCTTGAGCTTCTATGCGGTCACGTTTTGCCCGGGTGGTGGGTTTTCGAGAAATGACACCACAATATTCCGGAATATTGGCGGAAAACTCTTCCGTTCCAATGTTCCGCGCAATATCAATAATATCGGACTTATCCATCACAATCAGCGGGCGCAATACCAAGGCATCGGTCACTTCATCGATCACCGTGAGGTTAGTCAGCGTCTGGCTAGATACCTGGCCTACCGCCTCGCCCGTCACCAGTGCCTGCAAGCTCATGTCTTCAGCCACTTGACTGGCGGCTCGCAGCATCATTCTTTTTAGCACAACTCCCATCTGAGAATTCTGTACACTGCCCAGTATTTCGGCCACGACCTCCTCAAACGGCACAGTGACAAACTTCACTTTGTGGGATGCGCCATATTTATTCCATAAATAGAAAGCCACCTCTTTCACGGCAATTTCGTGGGCACGCCCACCTAAATTGAAGAAACAATAATGGGCGCGAATGCCTCGTTTCATCATCAGGTAACTGGAAACCGTTGAATCAAAGCCACCCGATATCAACGACAATACCGGGTCTTGTGTGCCAAGAGGAAAGCCGCCAAGACCGTTGATCTTTTCCTCGATGACGTAAAGCCGGTCCTGTTTTATCTCAAGCCGAACAGTCACATCGGGCTGTTTCAACTTAACACCCAGCGCCTGCGTATGCTGATTCAGGCCACCTCCGACGTAACGCTCAACCTCTGTCGATGTAAACTCGTGATCGCCGGATCGCTTGACCCGCACACAAAAGGTTTTACCGACTAACATGGGCTCGTAGACAGCCCGGGTTTTATGAAAAATGTCATCCAAATCGCCGAGAGGGTAGTCTTGCACCAGAGCAAAATTGGCGATTCCGGGAACATGGGCCAGCACTTCGCTGACGCGGGCTCGCAGAGACTCATCATTGCTGCCGCTGGTCAGTTCAATTTTGTCCCAGTCGCGCTGTACCTTAATTTTATCTGACTCTTCAAGCTCCGCATTAAGGGAAACAAATAAAGACCGGAGATTATCCCGCAACTGTTTGATGAATCGCTTACGCACAGGTGCGCTTTTGATGGTTATTTCCGGGAATAACTTAACAATGAAATGCATGTTTACCTACCGCCGAGCGGGAACCTATGGATGGATGGAGCGCTTCTGGGCGGGATTATAAACTAGTCGCAGCAAATTTCCCTCTCTTGGTGCCACCGGCACTAAGAAGCAGATATCATTAAGATCCAGCACCAATATAGTGCATAGATATAAGCGTCGCCCTATAATGGCGCACGGTTTTGCTACACTAAAGAGCGTTCTTGTTAAACGCCACATAAAAGTGCTTTAAAATTAACGCTTTGTAGCATCTTAGCAATTAAGCAATAATGGCATACATTTTGCGATGTAATGCCCACAGCTTTTAACTGCCTGAACTCAACCCCAACGGGTCGCCAGGCAAAAGAGTGAATGAACACCCGATTTTTTGACTGGCCTAGCCATTTTGGAGGAATACCTACATGTCCGAACAGACACTAAACCTGATTAAAGAAAGCGAAGCTCGCTGGATTGACCTGCGCTTCACCGATACCAAAGGTAAAGAGCAGCATGTTTCTATGCCTATCGGCGAAGTTAACGACGACTTCTTTGAAGAAGGTAAAATGTTCGATGGTTCCTCCATTGCAGGCTGGAAGGGCATTAACGAATCAGACATGATCTTGATGCCTGATGACAGCACTGCTGTTCTGGACCCGTTCACTGACGAAGCCACGATCATCATTCGTTGTAACATCGTTGAGCCTACCACCATGCAGGGTTATGAGCGCGATCCACGCTCCATTGCCAACCGTGCAGAAGACTACCTGAAGTCTACTGGCCTCGGCGACACCGCCTTCTTTGGCCCAGAGCCTGAGTTCTTCGTCTTTGACGACATTACCTGGGGTGCCAACATGAGTGGCGCTTTCTACAAAATCAACTCTGAAGAAGCAGCTTGGTCATCTGAGCACAAATATGACGATGGCAACATGGGTCACCGCCCTGGTGTTAAAGGTGGTTACTTCCCCGTACCTCCCGTCGACTCTCTGCACGATTTACGTGCGGCCATGTGTACTGCGATGGAGCAAATGGGTCTGGATGTTGAAGTGCATCACCACGAAGTGGGCACGGCGGGCCAGTGTGAAATCGGTATTCGCTTTAACACCCTGGTGAAAAAGGCCGATGAAGTGCAGATTCTTAAGTACTGCGTACACAATGTTGCTCACGCTTATGGCAAGACTGCCACCTTTATGCCTAAACCTGTTGTTGGGGATAACGGCTCTGGCATGCACTGTCACCAGTCTTTCTGGAAAGATGGTGAAAACGTCTTTGCGGGTGACAGCTACGCAGGTTTAAGTGACACCGCCCTTTATTATATCGGTGGTATCATCAAACACGCTAAAGCACTGAACGCCTTTGCCAACGCATCAACTAACTCCTACAAGCGCTTGATTCCAGGCTTTGAAGCACCTGTTATGCTGGCTTACTCAGCGCGTAACCGCTCTGCATCAATCCGTATTCCTTATGTTCCATCTCCCAAGGGCAAGCGTATTGAAGCACGTTTCGGTGACCCAACTGCCAACCCATACCTGATGTTTGCTTCAATGTTGATGGCGGGTATCGATGGCGTGAAGAACAAGATTCACCCAGGCGATGCAGCTGACAAAGATTTGTACGACCTGCCTGCTGAAGAAGCAGCCAAGATCCCTCAGGTTGCCGGCAGCTTGCGTGAAGCACTGGAAGAGCTGGACAAAGATCGTGAGTTCCTGACTGCCGGCGGTGTATTCACCGACGACGTTATTGACGCTTACATCGATCTGAAAATGGAAGAAGTTTACCGCGTTGAGCACACCACTCACCCGGTTGAATTCGACATGTACTACAGCTGTTAATTTCGTTTTTCTCCCAAGCTTTGCTTGCACCTGCGAGCAAAGCAGCACGGAGGGAACCGGATCTCTAAAAAAGGCGATGTGAAAGCATCGCCTTTTTTACACCCATCTATACTGCTGCCCACCGGGTTTCTGATAAACTGCCCCACATTCACAGTGGAGCACCCCCTTGAGCGCCAGACCCGATACCCATAATTTCCGAGAACTGTTTCTCAATGACACGCCCTTGCTCGACGTACGGGCCCCGGTCGAATTCGAAAAAGGCGCCTTTCCCACAAGTTGCAATCTGCCACTATTGAACGACGAACAACGTCACGTGATTGGCACCCGCTATAAAGAGCAGGGTCAGGACGCTGCTATCGCCCTGGGGTGGGAGCTCGCTACAGACGATATTCAAAACGATCGCAAACAATCCTGGCGGCGATTTATTGAAGATCACCCAGAGGGATACCTCTACTGCTTTAGAGGCGGTCTTCGCTCACAGCTCAGCCAAAAGCTCATTGCAGAAACTGGCACCCAGTATCCGCTCGTGGAAGGCGGCTACAAAGCCATGCGGCGTTATTTGCTCGATGAACTGGAATCCAACAGCGCCACCGCGCCTTTAATATTAATTAGTGGCAGAACCGGCATTGGAAAAACACGTGTCCTGATGGGCATTAAACACACCATCGATCTTGAGGGGATGGCCAAACATCGCGGCTCTGCGTTTGGCGCCCAATTGGAGCCACAACCACGCCAGATTGATTTTGAAAACACTTTGAGCATTGAGCTTCTAAAGCAACGGGATAAACATTCAAACCCCATTTTTGTTGAAGATGAAGGCAGGCTGATCGGTCGAATATATGTGCCAGACGTTTTTCGTAACCAGATGCAGGTTGCCCCGCTGGTGACACTGGAAACCAGCCTTGAAGAACGCATTGATTTTGCACTTGAGGATTACATTACCGACGCACTGCCACTCTATCGCTCATCATTCGGCACTGAAATCGGGGAACAGAAATTCAGCGAGCAAATTCTTGGAAACCTATCCAGGATCCAAAAACGTCTAGGCTCGGAGCGTTACACGCAACTGTCTGGAGAATTTGCAGAAGCGCTAACAGACTTATTTCAAACCGGCAGAGCAGATGGATTCAGACCCGGCATTGAGCTGCTGCTAACCCATTACTATGACCCGATGTACGACTACCAACAAAACCAGCGAGAAGGGCGAATTATCTTCAGGGGCGATGGTGACGAAGTCATTGCCTGGGCCAACAAGCAGCTTGGCGAGTAAATGGACAACACTCCAGTCTATATAGATGTGTTTCTACTTGGCGGCGGTCATGCCCACGTTCAGGTATTAAAAATGTGGGCAATGAAGCCCTTGCCTGGCGTGCGCCTTACATTGATTTCTCCGCAGGTCAAAACACCTTATTCAGGTATGCTGCCAGGCTTGATTGCCGGTCACTACACGGTCGATGACATTCACATAGACCTCGCCCGCCTTTGCCAATTTGCCCACGCTCGCTTTATCCAGGCGCCGGTTAGCAGCATTGACCTCAAAAGCAAACAGGTACACTTTGACAATCGCAGTGCGATGGCTTTCGACATTGTCTCTATGAATACTGGAATAACCCCTGACTATTCCGTTCCGGGCGCCAAAGAATTCTCCATACCGGTAAAACCCATTTCACAGTTTTATCCTCGCTTTCAAGCAGTTCGCCGCGCCTTAGAAACCAGTCACCGCGCCCAAGACATCGCCATTGTAGGAGGAGGCGCCGCTGGTACAGAATTGGCAATGGCACTTCAATATTCATGCCGCAATAGCTCACATCAACACCGCTTTCACCTGTTTCAGAAGAACAGCGGCTTGCCAGAGGATTACCCACCAAGCGTTCAACAGAAAGTAGCCGATACTTTTCGGCAGAGAGATATTCGAGTCCATGAATTCTCAAACATCACGTCGATCGAGCGCTCTACGTCAACTCCTGCAGAGCAGGACAGTTTATGTATTAAATTTGGAGCGAAAGGCGAGACCTTCCAGGCCGATCATTTATATTGGTGTACACAGGCGGCCACGCCAGACTGGCCAAAAAATTCAGGCCTGGATTGCGACGAGGCAGGATTCATTTGGCTCAACAATGCCCTGCAATCCCTTAGTCACCCATTTGTATTTGCGGCGGGAGACATAGCCCGACAACAAGACTATCCGCGCCCAAGAGCTGGAGTTTACGCAGTCCGTCAGGGCCCTACACTGTTCAACAATCTTCAGGCATTTTGCCTGGGAGAAAAACTCAAACACTTTAAACCCCAAAAGCAATTTTTAAGTTTACTGTCTTGTGGAGACAAAAGCGCTATTGCCTGCAAACCCGGCTCAGGATTACCCGCACTTTCCGGCGCCTGGGTCTGGCGCTGGAAAAACCGTATCGACCGTGAATTCATGAAGAAATTCACAGTGCTCCAAACCACTGAGATGCAAGCACATGGCACACAGGAGGTGAGCCAGCATATTCGAGAGCAGGCAGATGAGAACCCAAATGACAAGATCGTTGCTATGCGCTGCGGAGGGTGTGGTGCAAAAGTCGGCGCCGATGTTCTCAGTCGTGTGATTAAAAGTTTGAATCCGGTTGAACGTAATGACGTTATTCTAGGCCTACACACCCCCGATGACGCCAGCGCAATTACTCTCCCTTCAGACCACCTATTGATACAGAGCGTAGATGTTTTTCGTGCCTTGATTGACGACCCGTTTGTACTGGGCGAAATTGCTGCCAACCACGCATTAAGCGACTTATTTGCAATGAATGCAAAAGCGCACAGCGCACTGGCTATTGTCACACTACCCTATTCTGCGGCTCGCATTGTAGAGCGGGATTTATTTCAAGTTATGAGTGGTGCCCTTAAGGTGCTGAATGAGAATAACTGCGCTCTTATAGGCGGACACACGTCTGAAGGCGCCGAAATGAGTGTGGGTTTCAGTGTGAACGGCACAGCCAAAGCCACGGAAGTCACTCGAAAAAACCGCCCTCGTGTCGGCGATCAGCTCATCTTGACACAAGCTCTTGGTACCGGTGTGTTATTCGCAGCCCACGGACACTTGCAAAGTGACGGGCACTGGATTCAAGAGGCAACCGCGGCAATGCTGCAATCCAACCGTGCAGCTGCGGAGCTTCTTTTTCAGAACCACTCCAGTGCCTGTACCGACGTAACGGGTTTTGGTTTGGCCGGCCATTTATTAGAAATGCTCAAGCCGGACGATCGAAGCGTGAGCCCCCTGAGCGCGCAAATTACACTTGAGAACTTACCGCTCTTGCCAGGGGCATTGGCCTGTTTTGAAAGAGGGTTTGAGAGCAGCCTGCACCATCAAAACAGCCGCATGTTTGAATCCGGTTCATTGAGCGCTACTCCGTCACCGGGAGCCACACATTCCCACAAGATTTTGTATGATCCCCAAACGTCGGGCGGCCTACTGGCGACCATCGCGCCGGAAAACAGCAAACGCTGCCTGGAGCGATTAAAGTCAGCGGGATATAGCCAGGCCGCGATTATAGGTGAGATCATTGAACCCGCCCCAACACCCCTTATATTGGTTTAAACGAGTTTAACTTAGCTCGCTTTCAAATTCAGATAGCAAATCTAAAGGCTCTATCTCATCTCCGTTCATTTCTTCGTCCCAGTTGGTACCAATCAGAACAACATCGTCATGCATACCAGGCAGCCACTCCTCGAGGAACTCTTCCAATGACACCGGTACGGGTTTATAGATTGACCATTCATCAACGCAGTGAACTTGGGCAAATTCCGGCTGTGACCAAAACGGCATAACATCGGATTCTTTGTATTTCTCTGAAGGGCACAATGCCCAACCCTCCGGACCTTCCAGCCCCCAGATGCATCCCTGTGCAATCGCTTCAATAATAAAACGATCATTGTTTTCTTCTAAACTATCACTCAACGGTTCCATAAACTGTCCAACTATTAAAAAACTAACTTGTGCCCATGTGTGCGGAGCCAGTGGCGCTGCACGCTGTAATCCGGACAAATCTGTTCCACGGTGTGCCAAAAAGCAGCACTGTGATTCAAGTGCACACGATGGGACACCTCATGTGCCACTAAATAATCAACGACCTGTTCAGGGGCCTGCATCACCAGCCAATTATATTGCAACACACCTTCGGGGGTGCAATGCCCCCACTTACTTTTGGTCAATCGCAATTTCACTTCTGTTACGGTCACATCCAGCGCTTTTGCGTAGCACTCGGTTTTTTGCTCCAAAACGCTCTGGGCACGCTCTCGGTACCAGCGGCTCATCAGTTCCGCGGCTTGCGCTTCTCGGGGTTTCTTTGAGCGGCGGGCCAGGACCAAGGTAATGCTTTGGTCATCGCCATAACACACGGCCCGAGGGCCAACGGCCAAGTGTAACGTGAGCTGCTTGCCGAGATAGGGCCACAGCTCACCCTCACAATAGCTTCGCTTTGGCACTTCCGCCAGCCGGGTAGATTGTTCAAGCAGTTTTTTTCTCACCCAGACTTGCTTGTGGGCCACCCACTCCCGGATAACACGTTTTGATGTGCGAAGCGGTGCCGCGACCGTAACACAGGCTTGATCGACCGTGATTGTCATTGACCGCCTGCGGGACAGGGCCACACAGTATTCAAAGCCGAGACCCTCTGCGTCCGTTACCCTGTGTGAAGCTTCAGCTTTGCTTGTGCTCAATCGTGTATAAACTCATTATGATGTGAACCGCCATTCTGATAGCAACACCGCCCTAGATCAATGGGTTTATGCCCCATTAGGCCTTGGAGGGCTCTCTGCGTCTGGGCCGGCCACAGCCAGCCATACCTTAGGAATAGCCAAGACGAGAAAAAACAGCGCCGGTAAAAATACCAGAGGTAAATCAATCCACCAGTGAGAGTGTGGCAGCAAACCTATCAAAATCTCCACCACATGCCCCAGAGCGTGCAGCGTGAGAAAAAGAGAGACCATCAACAAAACGGGCCGTCGGCTTTGCAGCCGTTGCGCGCTCCACATTAGTGCGATGCCAAACACCAGATAGGCGAAACCCACATCGCGAATCAGGTGGCCGTTGGGCTCGCCCGTTGCTGGCATATCCGCCGGAATATTAAAGAACCATTGAATCGCCCGAGCCACCATCCACAATCCGTTGGCGATCATTACAATACCAATCAGTTTAATCGCGATCTTTAGAATATTTTGTCTCACGCGCCCCCTCCTTTGCCGCTATTGCATATCGTTTGTTTAAACCTGGAAGACCAGAGGACGGATAATATGATACTGCGACAGCATCCGAACTGAACCAACAGTGCCAGAGAGCGCAGAAAAAAGCGAGTGGCTAAAATTAACCCCTTAACTTGAATCCTGTAAAACTGCCCCAAGAATAATAGTTAAGCAACAGAACTTAGATAGCGCAGCTCAGGCTGCAGAGGGCCAAGCACATGGATATTGCGATGATCGTGCAACTCGGAGTTGTACTGGGTAGTTCTCTAGCGCTCTACCTGGCAGTAAAAGCGATAAGCTACCTGCGCGCAAGAAACACAAACACCGAACTCTGGGCAACGGTTTTTGAGGGTCTAACGCAAAACGCCATTCCACAAGAGCCGCTCAAAGAACCCAAAACGTTTATTGAAAAAAAAGCCAAAAGAAACGGTGAAGACAAGGACCCTTTTAATATCAATAAGGCTCGATCAAACAACGATTCGAGCTAATAATTAAGAACAGTGAGCAAGAGCTGATTTTCACTTGGAGGACTGCGCCTAATGTTGATTAGAACTGGCCATGGGCATACTAGTTCAATTGCAGTTGATTCCACATCTCTATAATTTTATTTTCCTTTCTACCATCGATCCCTGCTTCCCAACAATAATCTTTTGGTCTAGTTTGATTCCACTTTTCTGTTGAAAGAACAGTTTCTTCTAGAGGGCGAAATGCTAACCCGGCCTTAATGGCTCTCTCGTTACTGCATTTCATGAAGCCGCTTAGTTCAGTCTCTGACTCAGGAATCCATAATGGTAGCTCTTTCCAGTATCCCACTTGTTGTTCCAATAGAAAGCTATCATCCATCCACACAAAATCTGCCAAACTATTGATCGTGCGGGAACAACATTCTAACAGTTCCCCCATTGTGAGGGGCGCCTCTGGACCAATTGCGTTGAAAACGCCTTTTGCACCCTCATTTATTACAATAAGTATCCATTCAGCCAAATCTCGTACGTCAATTAGCTGAACGTGCCTTTCTTTTCTACCTGGGGCAATAATTCGTCCTCCTTGATTAAGCCGGTTCGGCCAATAAGTAAAGCGATCGGTTGGATCGTGAGGACCTACTATCAATCCTGGCCGAATAATCGTAGCCCTATCTCGGAATGCGTCCTCAACTGCCTGTTCGCAGAGCGCTTTAAGACCTCCATAAGTCTCCGCGTCTATTACCTCTGTATCTGGGTCAGCCAACTCGATTGTAGGCATCGTTTCATCTACCCCAGAAAAACTCACATCGGCATA
>ENA-OSET01000888-OSET01000888.1-sediment-metagenome-genome-assembly--contig:-NODE-888-length-32576-cov-9.401305_pt1 | contig 32576 bp, 27 predicted proteins | sample MGYA00237882_ERZ534229 | MGnify/ENA primary metagenome ERZ534229 (study PRJEB26408, sample SAMN06266212) | sediment metagenome | isolation source: Hudson Canyon methane seep mesocosm | place: USA:Hudson... | reverse complement strand
TTTAATGCGTCACTTAAGCGCCCGCCAGTTTGTTGATTGAGTATTAAAATGATACTGAGAAAACTAAATTCTCGTACTGGAATACGCTGTTGTGCCTCTGTGAGGGCTTTTTCTAGGGTTATTCCCAAGGTTAGCTGTTGAGCAAGACGTTGCAGTTCTTTATTAACGGGGGCTTGGCTCGACTGTGCACAAGAATTGAGTCCCTGGGGAACGGAAAGCCCTGTACTGACAGCGCGGGCTAGGTGTTCAATAGTACTTGGCAGCTGCTCTTCGTAAGCTTTAATTTGTTGCTGGTACAGGTATTGGTAATATAACCAAGCGCTTAAACCTGTGCTACTAAGAGCGGATAAAATTTGGCTGTACCAAGGCAAGGGGGAGAAAACAATGAACATGATAACAAGTACTGCGATGAGTATTAGCACGGTTTTCTTTAGTGCTTTTTCGCCTGCCAAAGCTTGTAAATGCAAATGAAAAGGCAGCCAGCGAGATTCTAGTTGGCTGCGTAATCGCTGGAAGATATTATTTATTAATTTCAGAGATGGATTGTTTGAATATTTATCGGTGGCTGATTTTGATGTATGCAAGCCAAGGTCATCGGCTAGCTCGAGCAACCTATTCTCCACTTGCTTTTGGTTATTCTTGGGTAGCAAGACAATAACCAATGCTGCACCGGCGATAAAAAAACACAAGAATGCGCCTAACAATAAATGCCAATCTGCCATTATTGTTTTCCTTGCATCATGTATTCAAATTCTTTAGCTAAACCGGCATAGCGAATCTTATTGCTAAAACTGACATTCATTGATGCGGTTTGGGCATATTCACCTTGAATGTTTCCACTTTGAGTATCGTAAGAATCGTTGAGTTGAAATTCAAAAATATTTTGGGTAATTGGGGTATCGTCTTCTAGACCTACCAGTTCGGTGATTTCAACAATTCTTCGTTTGCCATCACGCATGCGCTCGACTTGAACGATTAAATCGATGGATGACATGATTTGACGACGCATCATGCTAACGGGTAAATTTTGCTGCCCCATTAATAACATGTTTTCTAATCGGTATATGGCATCTCGTGCACTGTTAGCATGCAAGGTGGACATAGAACCTTCGTGGCCGGTATTCATGGCTTGCAACATGTCAAAGGCTTCTGCACCACGCACTTCACCGAGGATAATGCGTCTAGGGTTCATTCGTAATGCATTTCGAACGAGATCACGCTGGTTAACTTCTCCGGTACCTTCCAAACTTGCAGGCCGAGTTTCTAAGCGAATGACTTGAGATTGCTGCAATTTTAATTCGGCGGCATCCTCAATCGTGACGATGCGTTCACCTTCTTCAATGGGATCTGAAAGTGCATTTAATAAGGTTGTTTTACCAGCACCTGTGCCGCCGGATACCAGAATGTTGAGTCGAGCTTTGGCCGCAATGGTAAGAAACCCAGCCATTGATTGAGATAAGCTGCCGGCATCGGCAAGCTGTAATAAACTCATCTTATGTTCGCTGAATTTTCGGATGGAGATGCACGTGCCATCTAAGGCTAGGGGAGGAATAATAATATTCACTCGGCTACCATCACTTAATCGAGCATCGACCATGGGGTTGGACTCGTCAATACGGCGGCCGACAAAGCTAGCGATACGTTGTGCAACATGACGTAAGTGTTTTTCATCACGAAACTGAGCCGTCGATTTTTGTAAGCGACCTGCTTGTTCAACATAAACTTGGTTGGCACCATTGACCATGATATCGCTAATGCTTGGGTCATCGAGTAATACTTGAATAGGGCCTATTCCCAGCATGTCATCTAATAAGCTGGAAATTAAATGGTCTTGTTGCTGGGGTGTGAAGATCCAACGTTGACGATCAGCAAGCTGATTGAATAATTTTTCTATATGCAGTTCTAGCTCTGCTTTTCCCAAGCGGCTGGCTAAAAGCGGATCTAATTCTGATAATAAAACATCACGGGCTTGGCTATATTCTGCATTGATTTCCATGTTGGGAAATGCTGCTTTATTTGTATCTACAGCAGCAGAGTTTTGCTCTACAGAAGGGAAGCTTTTCGTGCTTTTACCGTTACCAGCATCTAGGTTGCCTGAACTTAAATGATCTGAGCTTAAAGTGTCTGGCTTTAACGTCTCAGAGTGAGGTATTTGTTGAGTTTGAATTTTTCGACCGAACATAGCTATAGTGCAACTCTTTTCGATTTACTTTTACCTAATGCACGCAATAACTTTTGCAGAGGGTTAGTCTCTTTTTTGACTGTTTTAGATCGCGTTAATATATGGGCGCAGATTTCATCAACTTTTTCACCGTACTTCCCGTTTAATAATAAGCTCGCTTGCCCTAAATTAGCGGCATCCAGTGCTTGCTGGCCGGCATAGGGAAGAGTTATTAGAGGTTGCTGCAGCGCTTGTTGTAATTTATTCGGCGCTATTTGCTGGCTGCGTTCTTTTCGTGTTTGGTTTAAAACAAAGATATGGCGGGTATTACTCTCATGTTGAAGCACAGAATTTTTAGCCAGCTGCTTCTTTATTGAATTCCAGTGATGCAATACTGAAACACTACTTTCTAATACCCAGATACATATATCGGCTTGCTGCCATAGACTGTTAGCGAGATTATGATGTCTAGGAATATCCCAAAGGGTAGCTGTTGCTAGCTCACTAAACTTCTGTCGCACGGGTTCTATGTTATTGCTGATACTGGCGTCGCTTGTGTCTATGGCTAAATAATTTAATCTCGGTATCAGGGTTTGGCTGATGCGCTCTAAATTATTAAGCTCGAGTAGTTGCTCTAGAGGAATAGCCTGCTGTTTTATTTCTGGCCAAAATAATGCCAGATCACCGAGCTCAGTATCTGCGTCAGCCAGTAGAGTATGGCTGCCGAGTTGTGCTAGTTTCTGTGCTAACGCGACGGTCAATGTGGTACTGCCAACTCCACCTTGTAAACCACTGATAATAATATTTTTATTATTTTTCGCTCGTAGATTTGATGACAAGCCTAGGCCTTGTTTGATACTGTGGGTAAGAGCATCGTAGTTTATTGGCAAGGAAAGGTATTCTTTTATGCCTAGGTCAAGTAGCTGACGGTATTTGGCGAGTGGAATTTCTTGGCCAATAAGAATGACTTTGGTACCGGGTTCACAAACTTCGGCTAGTTGATTTAATACATCAATACTTTCATCATCATTCACAATATTGGAATGAGTTATTGAATTAACATCAACGATTAAAATATCCGGTGAAGCATGGCTTGATAAATATTCTAACAACTGGTGAAAGGCGGTGATCATCACTTTATAATCAGTGATCGCTAGATCTTTAGTTAAGTGATTAATTTGCGCTTTTAAATCCGCTTCATGCTGAGTACCGCTGGCAATAAAGGTTAATAAAGATAGTTTCATCGTATTGTCCTATTTATTATCCTAACTACTGGCCAGTAATGGCAGGTGGTGTTAAAGGTTCCGCTGGAGCTTCGGGCTCGGCTTGTTGGATCGTCCTGCGGTAATAACGGTTTAGCGCATTAATACTGTGTTCTGAACTTGCTGGAGCCAGCTTTTTACCACGTACTAGATCACTCGGGTCTGCTACCAAAACGGCTAGATTACGTTCATTTGCACAACCAAAGTTACTGCTTTGACTGACCTTACTGTCGGCCATATTAGGAACCTTCCAAGAAGGACATTGTGGAATGCTGCGTTTAATAATGATGCCGGCAATAAAGAGGTTGTCGGTCGGTAAAGTGACATGAGAATCAAATAATTCTATTTGTTGATTCGATAAACCTTGCTGTAATAAAAAAGCTTTCAGCTGAGGGTAAGCAGCTTTTTTATTGTCTAGTTTTAGTCGCACATCAGCTAATGGTAATTTTTTAAGCCACTTATATAAACTGGCTTGTGCTTCCGCATTAAACGTACGAGTGGATGATCGCCATTCTACTTCTTCGATAGATAATTTGATTTGTGCTTTAGGAGCCATGCCAGCACAGCCAAATAACAGGCTTGATATAGCAAGCAAAAGCGCCATCAATAGGTTATTGCTTGAAAGTAATTTGCTCAGAATTTTCATTGTCTAGGTTACCTAATTTGTCGCGTTAAAATATAAAACCGTAATCACCAACCAATTTAATTTGGTCATTTCCGATTGGTTCGCTAGTCGTTGAATTTTGTGGTTTCAATATCCGACCATAAAGGTAACGCTGCCAGTGGTCGTAAGGTTCCATGCCATGTTGTGGGATTTGTAAATTATTCTCACGGCTAGGCTCAACGATGTAAGCCGTTGCTATGATGACTAATTCAGTTTCTTTACGGATATAGCTTTCTGATCGAAAGAGCATGCCAATAATAGGAATGTCGGAGAGAAAAGGAATTTCATCTATGATGGTATTTTCTCGTTCGTGTAATAAACCGCCCAAGACAAAACTTTGTCCACTGGCGAGTTCGACAGTCGTTGAAGTTGATCTCACAGTCAGAGCAGGAGGGATATTGCCGTTGGCCGATAAGTTGCTAAATTCACTGACGGATGGGTTTACTTTTAAGCTGATTCTATTGGGGGATAATATGGTTGGAGTCATATCTAATTTAACCCCATAATCTCGATATTCATATGTAACGGGTTGATTGGCTGCGGTAGGCTGAGGTACTGGGAATTGTCCGCCTGCAAGGAATTGAGCTTGTTCACCTGATACTGAAGTCAGATTAGGTTCAGCTAATATACTAATTAAGCTCTCATTTTCTAGGGCTGTTAATTGAGCGCTTAAACTATTTGCTGGCAATGTTAATGTTTTTAATGGAATGGCATACCCAAGGCTTAAATCTGCATTAAAGCCAAACTCTCTTGACGTTTGGCGATCCATTTCTGCAATGCGAACTCGAATATTGACCTGGGTTGGTAAATCCACATTGAGCTGATTGATTAGCTCACTATTTGTACCATCGGTTTCTGAGTTGGATAGATAACCTTGAGCAAGAAACATGATTTGGTCGGCTTCTTGGGGAGTTGTAACATTACCGCTCAGAATTAATCGCTTAGCCGTTGAAATTACATTGACTTGGCTATTAGGAAATTGCTGTTTTATTAACTGATCTAAACCTTCAATGTCATGCTTAACTTGAATAGTGCGAGTATAGATTACTTTTTCATCTTGGCCTAAAACATAGAGGGTTGTCATACCCGCGGATAGACCAAATAGAAACAAAGACTTTGAGCTTGGAGCCTGATAGCTAGCAATGCTAGGGTCGGCAATAAACACGGCTTTTGCCGCTTCTGGCAGCTGAATCAGTTCACCTTGTTTAATCAACAGGCTCAGATTTTCTGTCTGGGCCCCTTGAGATATCTGTACCTGAAAAACAATAAGCATTAGGGCCAGTATTTTAATCATCATCTTATTGCTCTTTGTCTTCACTAGTATTTTCATCTCGCTGTGGGTAACCAACGATTTGAGTCATGTTGCCGCGCATAAGCACAAGCCCAGGGTCCGGTTTTAGTTGGTCTACTGCGGTATGCACATCACCGCTCCAAGCTTCCATATAGGTAATATTTCCAGGGTCACGTCTTGAACGTAAGCTAAGTGCCAGTTCCCCCATTCGATTGGCGATGGTTAGGTGCTGTGCCAATCTAGGATCAACTTCTAGGGTGGCGGTGGTTAATGATGTGCCTAGTTCGTTGTCTGGATTCGCAACACTTTGGCGATTGATTGCAATGACGCGAATAGCAGAAGCCAGTGTTTTACTGGTTAGCATGGATATATCGCGACCTCGTTGAATGGCTCTCTCACCCCGGTCACTATCGGCGTAAAACGTTAATAAAATATCGACAAAATCACCTGGGCCAATCAAACCCGCGTTTGCAGTTACTTCATTCACAGGAATACTAATCGCGCGGGTTTCTGGAGCGAGAACGGCAGCTAAAAATCCTTGCTGCTGTGGCCTAATTAAATTGCTATAAGCAATGGCTTCCCCTACTTGGGTTTCTTTAAAAACGACGGCGCCGTTAAAGTCATCGAGGTCAAATCGGTGGCTTCGAATCCAACCGCTGCCTGTCACCTCTCTTTTTTCCCAAGCAACATCGCCTTTATCGATAAAGCTGCCATCCTCCAGTGTTCGCTGAGCAACCAGTACCTTGATCACTTCAACCACTTGTGCCGGTGCCGTTGTAGGAGTTGCGATTTTTTTAGCAGCAGGGGTCATGGCTGCTTTTATAAAAACAGCACCGAGTATTGAAAATATAAATATCAAAACAAACGCGAACAGGCGCTTAGTGTTCATAAGTGGCTCCAGCTTGGCAATTGGTAAAATACGATCAGAATGATAGTTGCGCTGTTCATAGGAACTAATAATGCAAGAGAATCGGTGGTTTTAAATCGAGTTAAAATTACAGATATCATGGCAATTGTTGAAAATAATAAACACCAATCTGCCCATGCAATTTGCGGTAGCCATGGCAGACTCAATATTAACCATTTGCTATCACTGCCTCCCCAGACTCCCCAATACCATAATGAAAAGCTCGTCATAGTTATCACGAGTAATCCCATAATAAGCTGGTTGTTAAACTCAACATTCACCGAGGAATGGAGTAGCGTTAAAACGAGCATGGAGAGGGTGAGTGGGTGGCAAACGTTGCGATATTGAATGTCTTGAATCATAGCGATCAGCAATAGGCTAATCGCTATGATTATCAAACTACTCGATAATAGACTTTCTATTCTGTTGTGCCTTGTAGCTGTTCTGTAATACTGGTGAAGGTGCCTTGTAGGGCTTCCATAAAGGGACTATCACCACCAAAAATTGCTCCAATACCCAGTGCGATGGAGGCCGCTAATACCCCGTACTCGATGGCGGTTACGGCGCGTTTATCTTGGGCAAAGCGAGTTAATGTTTGTAAAAATTTCATACTGTATCCTCAATAATTGGCGACATTATATATTGAATGTGATTGATTCGCATTAAGATTATCAACTAATTACATATTAATGACGGCAAATAAATGGGTGTGAGGTATTGAGCTGCTGATTATAAGCTCGCCAGCCCCCGTAGTAGGTTAGCGCTCGTGCTCGGCCATACTGAATTTCAGCGTCAGCTAACCAATAGTGTGTATTTCCTAGAGTTAAACTGAGCTTTTGAACGAGTTCATCAATAAGACTCAAGGCTTGTGTTTCTTCAATCAACTCACTGTTGTTCGCTTGGCAGTAGGCTTTAGCATCGGACCAAGTTTTTGCCGTATCAAATTTTTGATAACAGTGACCAGCAATTTGGAAGCTGTCAGAGTTGCAGTCTTTTTCATCAGGAGTCGGATCAGGAGAGGAAGTGCTTTCCTCTCTTATTAGCATGACATTGGATCGAGCATCGCGCAGGTATTGTGAGCTGGATAGATAATCACTGTGGCTCCATAAGCTGATTCTGTCATCTGCCCCTGTCACCTTGTTTAGCCAGAAGTAATCCTTATTGGCACTCAAGGAGGCGACATTTGGAAAATAAACCGAGCTGTTCATAGGTTTTAGGGCGATGATTTCTTCCTTATGAGGCAGGCGCCAGTCATTGTGACCACAACGATTTGTATTATTCGCAAGACTAACGCCGGTGTCAGCTGCGCTTTTATCGAGGTTAATATCTTGATAGTTCCCATCTTGAGTTAATACCGTCCAAATCCTAGGCTTGCTATAGCGTTGGTTGAGTGGCCCTTTATCTTTAACGCAAGCCCAACTATTCGCTGACACTTCGACAGGATTGCCTGCTTGATCAAGGCGTTGATATCTTGAGTAGCGTACTGCTCGCAAAGCATGATATTGACCACCGGTAATACTGCCTTGTTGATTGAAGAGTTTTCCTCCTGCTTGATTTTCTGTCACCGTTATATCGACACTGGGGTGTTGGTATTTAACAAAATCATTCATGCCCGTTTTTTTGATGCTGTTCGAATCAACCGCTCTATCGCGAGTCCAGAAGTAGGGCTCTAATAAATAAGGATAGTAATTAGGATCTACGTCGCCGCCATTGGCTTGATCGCGCTGTTGAATTTCGGCTAGGTGCGACTGATGATGTTTGAAAATTTGCTGATCTATACTTTTTACTTCGGGTGTCGAGGCTGGTGTAGAAGCGAGAGGCTGAGTATTTAATAGTTTCAATTCGTCAATGCTGGGAACAGTCCAATCAGAATACCCGCAATAGTTTATTTGATTTAATAAAGTGATAAAGTGCTCAACGTTATCATCTTTAGAATATTGACGAATTAATCCATTAGGGCGATGGAAATTTGAACTGATACTGGCATCCCATGCGAAGTCCCAAAATAAATTCTCTGCCTGCATACCTTCCGGTATGACTCCGAGATCAGAAAATTTCATGTCTTTTGGGATTAATAAAGACCAGTTAACTTGCTCTGAATTTATCTGTTGCTGAATGCAGTGATAATTTAAATTATTTATATCAAGAACTTCACCACGGGCATTAATTTTCGTAAAGCCATGTTCATCCGGCTCAGTCGGATTTGGATTTGTTGGATCTGGATCTGGATCTGGATCTGGATCTGGATCTGGATTTTTTGGACTAAGACCAAGCTCTTCGTCGGTTAAATACCAATTAATAGAACTGGCTAACCAAGCCTGGCTAATGGTTTTCGCTGAGCTATCGCTATGCTCAGGGAGATTAACCAGGCTGCCTAATTGATTGAGTTGATTTTGGCTAAATTTTTGCCAACTGAGCAGCTGAATATCGGCTTGTTTTGCGCTTGAATAGTCTACTCGTTCACTGGCTTGATGAATGATTTCTTGTAGGGTAAGTAAGATAATATTGGCTGCTTGCTGAGCTTTGTTATCTTCAAGAGCAATATAATCTTGTGCTGTTTGTTTTGCCGTTAACTCAAGGGCTTGCCATAAAATTTGTTGGCCTTGTACTAGAGTGAGGCCTTGTTCTTGCCAAATATAGAGCAGTGATGTGAATGGGGTAATGAGTTTAGGATTGGTGCTTAAGCCGAACATAAGGTAGCTATTCGCGCTGCTGCTAGTATTACTACCTTGCTCGCGGCTATAGCCTTGAATGACTTGTGCTAATAAATTTGAATTAAAAAACTCATTTATGGAATACTGCCCCTGATTATTACTTTGCTCAGTACTTTCATCAAGTTCACACATCTTATTACTGTTTATATCCTTACAGATAAATGCTTTTTCTAGGTAATTCGTGTTTAACGTTGAATTACTTGTGGCACCTATTATTCGACCACTATTATCGGCTGTAAAGATAGGCGATTTATCAACGCTCGGGTTTCCGCCAGCTGAGCCATTACTATTATTGCTGGATTCGTTACAGGCTGCTAAAAAACTTAACGATAAAAGAAGCGACGAATATTTAATTAATCTGTTTTGCATGGTGATCATTTTTTAATTATGGGAAAACGCCATTAGCAGGAGCTAATGGCGTAGGCGTTTTATTTGGCGCAGATAAATGAGTAAGATCTTGATTTACCTATGGTTCCACTGTGGTTAATAGCTTGCCAGTTATTTGAGGAGTTGTATAAGTAATAGGCATAACCTGAATATCGATGATCTTCTTCTAATAACCAGTATCTATTACTGCTTTCAAGTGCAAGGTTATTCCCTAGATTATTAAAATTAGCATAGTCTTTGGATACAAGACTGGCGCTATCCGTTTCACAAAAGGCTTTTGCAGAACTCCAGTTTTTTTCTTCAGCATAATACCGATAACAAATACCATCTATTTCAGTAGCATTCACACCAAAACAACCGATTGCTCCGGTATAGGCTTCTGTTGATATTAATGAGAGGCCTGTATTGTTGTTGCCATCAACGGCTTTAACTCGAACCCGTATGCTTCCAACTTCGAAAAGATAATCACCTACATCTAATGGAAGGGAGACTACTGGGTTCCAGCTTGCCCCTGAGTCTAGGCTAAATTCATAATCAGTGGCTGAGGTGAAGCCCACGACATAATCCCAGCTGAAGGTATCATTAATATCATCAACAACGCCATTCATTGGCGCTACGGGAACGGGTAAAGCATCTGGTATTGCACCAGATATTGTACCCACCGCGCGGAATGAATATTCATAAGATGAGGATCTGGCATAGCTGCTCTTTTCTAAAGTGCGGATATCAAATACAAAGCGGTAAGCCGCTTCGGTCTCGCTAAGCCAATAATCGCCATAGCTATTCCCCGAATCTTTATGAATAAAAGGTAGGTGTTTATCAATGGCCATACGCGTTAATTGAGCACTGGTTGGTAGTGACCAATCAGTGACGCCGCACATGCCTGTGTCACTGTTATGGCTATTTAAACGAGTAATAAGTGCTTCTAGATCTGAACCTCTAACCTCTTGGTCCTGATCAATCACTAGCTTATGCTGAGTCCAGACTTGGTCGCCAATACGAATACAAGCACTATTGCTATCATCTGTAAGCGCTCTTCGTCCATCTTCATCGATTTTAGTCACAGCGGGCGCGGGTGATATCCGATCTTCGCGATACAAGCGTGCGGCTATGGTATAGCCGTCAGCTAGGGTATCGTCATTAATCACGCTAGTACTGATAGCAGCTTGTCCTGGATGACTGATGTATTCAGCAAAGCTATAAACTTGAATCTGATTAGCATTACTTGAGTCGATATCTTTACTCCAATAACCAAAGCGATTGATGAGTTGATCGCCTGAGAAGTTGCCGTCGTCGTTGTGATTGATAAATACGGCATCATCAATCTTATCGAAACTATTAAGCTCTTCCGTAGCAAGACTCTGTAGTTGTGAAAGCGACGGCAGGCTCCAATCGTCTTTTCCACATAGTTGATTATTATTCGCTTGAGTAACGCTTGCTAAAGCTTCAATGTAATTTATGCCATTGACCTGATTATCTGAAGCGGATTCCAATAGAGCCCACATTTTATTTTCAGCAGACAGTGAATCTCCTTGTTGAATACAAGTCCAACCTTGAGACTGTGTTGCTGCGGTATAAATTAAACGGCCTTTATGATCCAGTTTTGCGTAAGGTTTATTATTAAACTGTGCTTCTGCCCAGCTAATTGTGAACCCCGCCGTAGCCCAAGCTGCATCATAACTTGCTAAGGCTTGCTGGTGGCTGGCTAGCGCTTGGTTCACTGAATTTTGTTGCAATAATTTCAGCTGGTCTAGATAAACTTGCAGGCTAGCATCAAGCACATTCAGTGGCTGGCTGGCCAGATCAAGATAGGCTTGAATGCTGTTAACTTGTGTATTGAGTTTTTCTATTTCTTGCTTAGAAATTCCTTCCGTTAACAACAGCTGCATAGCACTTTCAAACCTGACTTTCGCTTCTGCAGCATTGCTGATTGCATCGGTAGCGGTTTTTAATTGTGCCGTGACCGTGACTAAGTTTTGCTGATCTGAGTTGACATCTTGCTCAACTGATATAGCTGGATTATAAACGGCTAGCGCATTTTTACTGATGCTCTCACTGCTGGTAATCAAACCTGCGACATCGGTTAATGCTTGTTGCAGCGAGGCGCGGGTACCTTTTATTTCTGTTGTTTTCTGCACGTTATTTTGATTCAAACTGATTGCACTGGCGAGATTTTCTGCGCTGCTATGCTCATTCGCTTGCATTGCCGTTAAAGCTATTTGAGATTTATTCAGCTGGCTATTGGCTTGGCCAATGATTCTGTAGCTTGAAGTACTATCTAAATCGCCAAGATCAGAGAGTTTGTTTTCAATGAAACTTTTAGCCGTTTCTAGATCAACTGCTAGCTGTGCATAGTCAGTGATTGTGGCTGCATTATTGCTCGCGCTGGTTTGACTGTTAACGTGATTGATCGCAGACACTTCATTCGCGATGGCTAGGGTATGCTGTTGCTGAATTTTTAATTGGGCAATGCGAACCTTGGTTAATTCTATTTTAGAGTTTACCTGCCCCAAGCTGGTTTTAATGCTGTTTAATGACGATTTCAATGCTAAATAATCAGCGTTTTCTTGCAAGCTCTTAGCTTGTGCAACTTGCGCTTCGCTAACATTACCATCGATATTATTCGCCAATAAATTTAATAACCCAGAAATACGAATGATGAGCGTATTGGCTAATTTAGTTTGATTATTGCTTAACGCATCTTCTGCAGTTTCTTGTGCCTGATCAAGCTCATTATCTTGGGCGCTATAGCTTGAGCTAATTAAGTTCTCAAGTTGTTCTATGCTAGTCGCTGCCAAGAAGGCGTCCATTGCCGCTTGCTTGGCCGTATTGACAGTGGCTGCTAATGTTTGAACTTGAGCTAAAGGCGCAACAATGTTGGCGAGTTGGTTTTCAAGTTGAGTCAATAATTCTTCAGCACTTTGCAAGCGGCGCATGGGTTGTAAATAACCATAGCTAGCGAGATCAGCAACAACACCGGCTGAAGATATTTGCTGATAATCATTCGTTGGACTCAGATCGGCAAGGTGGTAGCCATAAGAGCCAGAGCTTCTTAAATACGGGAAATATTTATCGAAGCCCCAGTCAGAGTTTTCAACTAGGCTAGCGATATTTAATAATATTGGGTAAGACCAATTATTAAAGCCGCAGTTCGTATTATAATTTTGATTAATGGTTGTTAATGCACTGTCAGCAGAGCTGCGATTTTCATAATCGTAATAGTCGTGGAGTTGTGGGTCGGCCAGCCAATAAACCGAATCAGCTGCTCGGTTATCTCGGGTACAAACCCAAGTGCCATTGTCTTCACTGATGTGTTTAGCATCTGTTGCTAGGCGGTTTAATTGGGCGTCCAGCTTAACAAAGGCGGTCGGCGAGAGTTCCAAATCAGATACTGCCATGCGGTATGAGTTAGGCACGCTATCGTCACCGCCTTCAGCATTGGGCTTAATGCGAATGTAGATCTTGCCTTGAGCTTTCTCACTCACTTGAATCGCTTGTTGTGGCGTATCTAACCATTGGCCTTGTTCGCCAATTCGGTATTGATACTCTTTACTATTATCTGCAGGTGTCCAGCTGATACGGTCATTTTCATCATCGATAATAATGCTGTTGGCAGCTTGTGGACGATCATCAGAACTGTCACAGACATCCCCTAGTAGATCACCGTCTAGGTTGGCTTGATCGGTATTCGCAATGCTTGGGCAGTTGTCTTCTAAATTCACAATGCCATCACCATCTTTATCGGCGTCGCATACGTCACCCTTATTATTGCCATCGAGATCCGCTTGATCGGCATTGGCAATGGCTGGGCAGTTGTCTAGGCCATCGATGATGCCATCTTCATCTTGATCTAGGTCGCATACGTCACCTATGTTATTGCCATCTAGATCAGTTTGTTCTGGGTTAGCCGTGGTAGGGCAGTTATCCAAGCCATCGATAATTGTATCGTTATCTTGATCTGAATCGCAGGCATCCCCTGTGTTGTTATTATCTAGGTCAGTTTGATCCGGGTTTGCAATGGCTGGGCAGTTATCTAAACCATCGATGATGTTATCGTTATCCTGATCAGGATCGCATGCGTCGCCAGTATTGTTATTATCTAAATCTGCTTGATCTGGATTAGCAACGGCCGGGCAATTATCTAAACCGTCGATGATGTTGTCCTTGTCCTGGTCTGGGTCACAGGCATCGCCGGTATTATTCTTATCCAGATCCGTTTGGTCTGGGTTAGCCAGTGTTGGGCAATTATCCAAGCCATCAATAATGCTATCGCCATCTTGATCTGAGTCGCAAGCATCACCCACGTTATTATTATCAAGGTCGGTTTGATCTGGATTGGCGACTGCAGGGCAGTTGTCCAGACCATCGATGATGCTATCGCCATCTTGGTCGGTATCACAGATATCGCCGATATTATTGCTATCTAAATCCGCTTGATCGGCATTGGCATTTGCTGGGCAATTATCTTGTTCGTTTAATACCGAATCGCCATCAATATCGTTATCACATACGTCGCCAAACGCATCATTATCCAGGTTATTCTGGTCGGTATTTTTTATAGCAGGGCAGTTATCGAGTTCATTATTGATGCTGTCGTTATCGCGATCGTTATCACAAACATCACCTATTTTGTCGTTATCCAGATCGGCTTGATTGGTATTAGGCACTGTCGGACAGTTATCTAAGCCATCGATGATAGAATCTTCATCACCATCACGATCACAGGCGTCGCCAATGTTATTGTTATCGAGATCGACTTGATCTGAGTTGGCAGTTGTTGGACAGTTGTCTAAGCCATCAATAATAGAATCATTATCTTGATCGGAGTCACAGGCATCGCCTATGTTGTTTTTATCAAGATCTACTTGATCGGCATTGGCAAGTGCTGGGCAGTTATCTAGGCCATCTATAATGCCATCGTTATCCGCATCGCTATCACAGGCATCGCCTATTTTATTATCATCCAAATCTATTTGATCGGCATTACTAACGGACGGGCAGTTATCTAAACCATCAATTAAGCCATCATTATCTTGGTCGGGGTCACAAATATCCCCACGATTATTATTATCCAAGTCTACCTGGTCTGGGTTGCTGACGGCAGGGCAATTATCAGCAGCATTGATGATGCCATCGTTATCATCATCTCTTAAACCGATTTCGCCGTTGATGGCAATATCAAACTCTAGGGCGGAAATAGTTAAATCATCTTCTTGTTGAATCAGTTCATCGGATAGTTCGTGCGCCGTTTTAATCGCACCAGCATTCGCTGTTGCCACAATTATGTTATTTAATTGTGCCAAAACTTCTGGTGTGAATTGCTGCCAGGCTAACGATTCAACGATTCCTTGCTGTTGGCTAGGGTCAGTAATAAAGTCCTGACTGAGCGCTTGCGTGGAGGTTTTTTGAATACTGTTAACGATAGCTTTTGCGATCAACTGCAATTGGGCATTATTCTGTGCAATATAATCTTGAGTTAAAACTTCAACATTTACAGATAATACGTCACTGAGTTTTTCAAGCGCCTGTATGGGATTTCGATCTGTGAGTAAATTGCTTTGCAAGCTGGTAAATGGCGTTACTAAACCATTATGAGATGCTGGAGCTTGCATAATAAAACCGCTGTTGATGATGAGGCCATCATCTAGATCTCGAGTAATGCCTGCTTTTGCCTGCACCAATAAAGCTTTGCCTTTAAAGTCTTTAAGCGGGAAGCGGCCTTGGTTATCCGTTTTAACAGAAGTTTCTTCAGCATCACACTGTCGGTTTTTATTACTGTCGATGCAGACGATGGCATTTTCTAAATAGCCATCAATAACACGACCATATTCGGTTGTTCCTGAAGAATCTGGGCTTAAATCTGAATCTTTTTTTGTATCGTTGGAGGACGAGCCACCGCAAGCCGTCAGTGCCGAGATGGCACCGATAGCTATCATGTTTTTCCAAAGTCTCATTGTGAGGTTCCTAAATTTTATAAGCTATTATTTGCTTTTATGGTGATTTCGAAATCTCTCGTCCAGCGAATCGCTTCTCCGCGGAAGTAGCTATTGACAGTTGCCGTTAATATTCCGTTTTTCGGCGTTGTGGTTTGTATGATGCGACCTTGCTCACGACCACTATAATTAATATGATTTTCGAGCTCAGATGATACGCTCCAATTTATTATCAGCTCTTCCAGTTCCTTCAAATTTAAATCAATAAGCTCGTTGGCATTAGCAGGCAGGATTAAATCTTGCTCTATATTTTTAAGGTTTATGTTGTTTGCGGCAATCAAACTATTGGTTAATGCGGCGCTGACTAGCTGTATTGGGTGGTTGGTATTGGCGTAGAGTGCTAAGTTTTTAATTTGATTATTCTGTTGAATAACTATTTGATTGCCATGCCATTCAAAATGATCAACTTCTTCTTTTTGCGCTAATAGTTGATTATCTGGCTGACGGAAAATAGAAAGTGTGTTGTTTTTTAAACGAGCATATAAACTGCCGTCAATATTAAAGGTAACTGGGCCTTCACCTTTAAGTTCACCTTGGTCTAGTCGTATAGGGTTGTAAGCTAAACGAGTATCCCATAATTGCCATTCATTATGACTGCTGATGAGTAGTTTATTACCCGCATCTAACCATTTAATGCCTTGCACTTGATTGCCTGCGAAAGAGAAATCTGTCATTACCTGCATATCGGCCAGTCTCACTATGTAGCTTTTTCTACCTTGCTCTTCGGTAATCAATGCGTAATCCGCTTGTGGATTCAATTTCATCAATAGAAGATTCGAATTCAATTGCAGATAATAATTGGTGGCTTCTCTCATCGTGCTTGAATCAAGTAGATAGATACGGCGTGCAGCATTGTCCCAAGCTAAGAGTTGTTTACCATCTTGTGAGACATCAAACTTTTCTAAACTCATTTGAGAGCAAGCAGCGATGACGGGGGTTTTATTATTATTCGTGAGGTAATGGTCGAATTTAAATATGCCATGGCTTGTAATATTATTATTACAGGCTCTAGGTGCCGTTGCTTGTTGGCTAGTATCTCGGGTTAAAAACAAACCGGTTCGATTATCTGAATTTAAATGCACGGAATGTACTTCCCCAGCTGGGGTTAGGCTTCTTGGTTGTGTCGGTTGCGAGTCGGGTGTTGAAGGTAAATTAGGTGCCGGCGCAGGAGCGGGCGCTGGTGCAGAGGTTGTTGCAGAGGCAAAAGCATCCACTTTGTTGCCTGTATTGTCTGTCATATTAGCGGATGGCAATACTTTGAATTTTGAGTTTGAATCATCTTCCGCTGTACTGGAGTCATTTAATATGGCTTCTGTACCAGGGGACAAATTGAGCGATTGTCTAAAAATTAATTGGCCATTAGTGGCTATATTGAGTTGAGAAAGTGTTCGCTCGGCATGAACTAGGGTCACTCCTGATTGTTGATTAGAAAACCCCCAGTTGAGGATTTCTTTTTCACTAATGTAATGGCCTGTTAATACTAAGGGTAAGATTTCCTGATTGATCAGGCTGATATCGGCAGGACTATCGATGGAGCGATTTAAAATCATGGCTTCAATCGTTGCAGTAATCGCATAGTCTGTTGAATAAAGCCATTGGGCTTGGCCTAAGTGCTCTCGAGCAAGGGCCTCTTGTTGTTGGTAGACAGAAGATATTTGAGCGTTTAACGGCCAAATGATACCTAATTTCTCAGCTAGATAATTCTTTGCTTGGTCAATATTGTTAACGCTAGGGTTGTGGTACAACTCGTGCCATAACAGGGTGGTCAATGCATCAGTTTGAGCACTCGACGTGGGCGCTTTTAAAACTAAAGTTTGTTTACCCGTTAACGAATTGACTGTTTCAAGCAGGCGTGTTGAATTTCCATCGGAAGATAGGGATTTTGTGTCGCTAGTTTTAGTTGTGTAGTTTTCTAACTCAGTCGTTTCGCAACGGCTATTTTGGTTGTTATCGATACACTCCCTTTCAATTAATTGTGATGTCAATGGAGCCGAATTAAAATTCTCACCTCCGCAGGCCGTGAGAAAAAAAATCAGTCCGGTTGTGATGACTTTTACCACAGGGATTAAGTTATTGATCAGCTTCATTGTAATTCTAAATCTAAATGATAATATGTCTTATTATTATTAATGTTTATTGCTGAGATGTAAACTAGTGATTTATCAAAAAGAAAATATGTTGAGCTTATCCATGGCGCTTTTACTGTCTGCTTGTGGAGGAGAATCTTCGAATAGTGACGACAAAAATGAGCTGCCCAGCTCAGGAACCATAGGCGGTGGGGGTTCTATACCTATTGTGCAGATTCCTGATCAGCCAATAAATGATACGGCGACATTAAAATCTTTTGCTCAGCAAAATATTTTTCAAAGTAGTCCGGGTGCCCAGTCTTTAGTGAGCTTAGATTTATCCAATAATCAATTACTGATTGCATTGGATTCACCAAATAGCTTGCGGCTTTTAGACGTTAGCGATTTATCCCAGCCTTCTTTAATTATTAATCAGGTTTTCGCCACCAGTACAGCGGCGAAAGCAGGTGATTACGAAGAAGAGGAAGAGGAAGAGGAAGAATCGTTTTTTCGAGTGCTTGACGATGACGATGACGATGACGATGACGATGACGATGACGATGACGATGACGATGACGATGACGATGACGATTATGGCTCTGTAACGTTATTTCCAAACACTTTAATACAAGCATCATTTGATAAAGCCAATCCATTAAATATTTGGGCGGTTGTTCCTTATCGCTCACCGAATCAAATAGAAATAGATTTGGGGATCGGTTATAGCAGCCAGTATGGTGTTTATGCGGGGGCGTCTTCTTTATTATCGGCTACTGGCGATAATAGTGATCGTTTTATGCGTGCGACCTCTAAAGATATGGATGGCAATGTCCTTGCCAGTACTGGTTATATCAAGAAAACAATACAATCTCAAAGCGGTCGTCAAATTGGTTGGCAGGTTTATGATAATGCATCGACAGGCTTAACGGATTACAACCTTGTTGAACTCAATTCGAAAGCCGAAGTTAGTGCTCAAAGTCCTGCTCTAACCTGGAAAAATGGTGATAAATTGCAACATTGGGCAATCGATAAAGAGGGGGAGACCTTAGCGATTGTTACCAAAGATGTATCGTCTCGGTTTAACCTTCATTTATTAGATATTAAAGTACTGGCTAATACTTCCATGCTTAATAGTTTTGTAATGCCATTGAATCCGGTTGCTAGCACTGCTGAAGTCGTTGCTGATGTTACTTTCTTTGATTCCGGGAAAGCGATTGCTATCGCTATGGCGAATCGAGTGGATATTTTTGATGTTACTTCGTCAACTTTAACTAAGCGTAATAGCTTATCTTATGTTGATTCGGTTAGCGCCATTGAGAGTCACCCAAAGCGAGGCTTTTTAGCGGTTATGCATGGGGATGATATTGAATTATTGGCTGCTGAAAAGCCTGAAGAGCAAGTATCGACATTGCAATTAAGTCAGACTTATCAGTATATGGATATGGAAGAAGATTCTTTAGTCGTTTTCTCGGCTACTCATTATCAGTTGCTGAGCTATTAAAATTAGTTTCTAAGATTAATAACTCACTATTAATAAATACAGGTATGGTCAATATTTTATAATCATACCTGTACTTAACCAGTTTGCTATAAATCCTGTACTGTGTTGATAGCTACCGAGTTGGCCATTAAGGATGATTAAGTTTTTCCATTCGTAGGCTAGACCTGCTTCAAAGCTGTTAGCAGAGTAGTTTCCTAATCTATGATCGGAACTGCCATAACCTGTGATATGAAATTCAGGGTTGTTGCTATCAGGGGCTTTATAAAAGTTGGCTGCACTCTGTTGATAATGTCGTGCCAGTAAATGCAGCGTCCATTGTTTATCGAGGTTGATATAACTTTTGCCATTAAAGGTTTGTGAACGAATCCCCCAGTCATCTTGATAAAGGCGAATACTTGTATGGGTGCTGATGGTATTGCTCCATTGTACTAACCAGTTCCCTGCAACGCCTCCACCTTGCCTTGATTCCGGTCTTTCTTCCGCGGATAAATAACTTTCCAAAATGCCATCATTGTTGCCATCGAATTTACGTAAAATGGTTTGGTAATGATTTGATAGGTAACCTGTATCATAGACAATAAAAAGATTACCATCGATGCTACTGCGTTGGGACATTATTTGGCTAATGCCTAGTTGGATATTAGTTGCGATTAAATCCTCCCAGTGAGTTTGGTAGTTTGAGTTGAATACCAGTGATTGGTTGCTTTGCAGTGAAGCTCCCAAGCTGTAGCTACGATTTTTGTAGCGATCAGCAAACCATAAGTAATTGGCAGAGACTGCATTGCTTTTATAATCCGGCTCTTCTGAATAATCTAATCCGATAGTTAATTCATGACGTTTTTTATCTCGGCTTAACCAACTGATTCCCGCGGAGTCTCTTTGCTCTACAGGTACGGTTACGTTCTGTACGCTGTAGCCTGCACTATCGATACCATAAATGTTAGAAGAAGAGGCTGCCTTAACAGTATCAGGAGCTGTAGTCATCGTTACTTTGGGTTGCCATGCGGGTGATGCTCCTGAGATAGTATCCAAACCCGCAGTGACCTTAATTTGATGGTCGACAGAGGGGTTGGATTCAATGCTCAGAGTATAGTCATCAACGGCAATGCGTTTATCATTTTCTTGATAGCTTAAATATTGAACTGAGATTTTATCATCGGCCTGCACCAGTGCGGATGCGGCAGCTGTCAATAACGCTAGGCTGGTCTTGTTTTTCATTAATTACATCCACAGCCGCCGCCAGCAACACCTAAACCGCCGCGACTGCTTTCTTTAGAAGCGTATATTTTTTGGTTGAATTTTTCACTGTCGGGATTTAATCCGCCTGGCTTCATGGTCGCTTTTGCTAAGGTCGCTTTTTGCCAAGGTTTTACTTTTTCCGCAGTGAAGATATGCAAAAAATTATCCCAGATTGGTTGATCAGCTTGCGGTAACTTTTTTGCGAAATAATGGCTTGTTAATTTATTTGAGGGATAAGCCATTTTTGTTGCAGTTTTATTTAATTTTATGATTCTTTCTGGATTTGGTTTGAGTTGTTTGTCATTCGCAACACTTGTGGCTTGCGTTTCAATGGCTTCTGTATTGTGGGTTGCCAGTATTGCCATACTGTTATGGCTATAACGATTGAGCGTATTCTCTGAAGTATTTTCAGGGTTATCTTGTAAGTATTGATAATGGCCGCAGGCACTTAACCCGCTAGCCATAATGACTAGCTGGGTATATTTAATTAGTTTCGCCATTACTTGTAGCCTAGTGTAATAAGATCAGACTTGATGATCTCGTCGATATTTGCCATCGCGCCAAGGTGCATTTTTTTAACGATACCATTCTGGATGTAATACAGAGCAGGCATGCCTAAGGGTTCAAAAACATCAATCATTTGCTGCTCAGGATCCATGTAGACACGAAAATTAAGGCCTCCTGTCGGTTTAAAGGTATCGATATAGGCTTGCCCTTCATCGATCTCCTCATCGACATTGATGCCTATCATATCGATTTGCTGATTGTCTAAGTTGGGAATTAATTGCGATATCTGTGGTAGCTCTACTCGACAAGATACGCACCAAGACGCAAAAAAATCTATGATGGTAATTTTATTTTTATCAATGTTTAACGCTTGCAGTAATTCAGGGCTAAGCTCTTCACCATTTTCAACAGCGTAACTGGGGAGGGTGGTTAGGGTGGTTAGGGTGAGTGTGGCGGCAATGATTAGGGATGAGATTGGATTTTTCATTGTTATTGATGGCTAAGTAATTAATATTACCGCATCTTAATGATTGTGATTATCATTTGCAAATGGTAATCAATGTTCATCCCTAGTTATCGTCGTCGGAAGTAAGCTATGTCAGTCAAAATCACAAATAGAGTAAACAGAAAAATCCGCTTCACGAAGCTTGGCTGAGCCACCTAATGCAGGCAGGTCGATAATTGCCGCGCACTCAACCACTTCAGCACCTAATTGTTTAACGAGTTCACAGGCCGCCAACATAGTGCCTCCGGTGGCGATTAAATCGTCAATCACCAGTACCTTATCACCGGCTTTAAACGCATCGGTATGTAGTTCTATGGTCGCGCTACCGTATTCTAGGTCGTAGCTTTGAGTAATCGTCTCGTAAGGCAGCTTTCCCTGTTTGCGCACAGGTACTAGAGTAAGACCTAGCTCATAGGCAAGAGGAGCACCTAATAAGAACCCTCGGGCATCCAGTGCGGCAATCCCTTGAATATCTTGACCTTGATAGCGGTGAACAAAGCTATCGATCAGCATACGAAAGACTTTTGGGTCGTGCATGAGTGGGGTGATGTCGCTGAATTGAATGCCTGGTTTTGGCCAGTCTGCAATGGTGCGCACGGCTTGGCGGATTTGTTCGCTATAAACGCTCATGGAGTTCTCGACGATGGTAATAATTATGGAAGTTTAAACAGGATATTGCATAGAGAGGATAGCAGCCTAACGAGCGTTAGGCTGCTGAGCAGTATGACTGCTTTCTAAGAAATCTATGAATAGATTATTAGAAGTGTACTTTAACTAATGCGCTTACTACGTTTTCTTTAGTATCGAAACCGGAAGAGTGCTCGATAGCAAACTTGTTATTCCAAGTTGCGTGCTCGATACCTACATATACTTTCTTGTCAGTGCCAATTAGTTGAGCAGCATCCCATTTCAACTGATAAGTAAAGTTGCTGGAAGCCGCTTTTTCATTAACAGGGTCGTTACTAGTTGCAGTCGCCCAGTCCCAGAAGCCATCAAACATGAAATTCTGGCCAGCGATCGCAAATGGTACACCCCAAACTAGTGTTGTTTGGAAAGTATCTTCGTAATTATCGTTTAGACGACGATAAGCGTTTAAGCTTAAATTTTGGAAACCTGGGATGTTGAAGTCTGTACCTAAACCAACCAGTAGGTTGTCTTCGGCTTCGCTCATTTCCCAAGTTGTCGCTACGTACAAGTTTTTAACGATGCCACCGTCAAAGTTTGATACTTTGAAGCGTGGAGATACTTCAACATAAGTTTCAGTCTGGTCGCCGTTCTCATCACCTGTAGACATTAGGCGATCACCGAAGATGAAAATATCACCCCAGCTATTGGCGCTGAAGTGCTCAAACGTTACAACCGCTTGATCAGACTCAATAACTTCGTAGCTCTGGCCATAAAGTACAGAAACAGAGTTATCGTAGAAGAAGGTTTCAGCGCTGGCAGTACCTGCCGCAACAGTCATTGCCGTTGCTAAAGCAATATTGGTAAATTTCATGGTCTTTCCTATTATTAATAGTTATTAGCATCAGTTAGATCAGAGCCCAGTATTACTTATATTGCAATATCAAGGCGTCATATTCGCATTATAGTCATGCAATACAATAATTGTCCAACTGGTCAAGCTTGTTAAAGTATGTAAGACTTACCAAACTTGACTATCGCTGAATGGCCGTTAGCCAATTAACTATAACTAATAAAGAACTGGCAGTACTCTTATGCTTGAGAAACTATTTCAATTGTCTCGTTTTGGGACTAATCCAAAGACTGAAATCTTGGCAGGTGTGACAACCTTCCTAACCATGGCTTATATTATCTTCATTAACCCAGCGATGTTGGCTCAGGCAGGCATGGATCAAGGTGCTGTATTTGTTGCAACCTGTGTCGCCGCCGCGATTGGTTGTTTCATTATGGGCTTTTGGGCAAATCTTCCTGTCGCACTAGCTCCAGGTATGGGTCTTAATGCGTTCTTCACTTACGGTGTTGTTTTGGGAATGGGGCATACTTGGCAGACGGCATTAGGCGCTGTGTGTTTATCCGGTGTTATCTTTTTTGCACTGTCTATGTTTAAAGTTCGTGAGTGGATTATCAACGCCATTCCCGATACCTTGAAAAAAGCCATCGCGGCCGGTATTGGTAGTTTCTTAGCGCTGATCGCTTTAAAGAACTCAGGCATTATTGTTGATCACCCAGCAACCTTGGTTAGCTTAGGTGACTTAACGAGTTTTGGCCCTGCTATGGCCTTGTTTGGTTTGTTTTTGGTGATTGGTTTAGTACAACGCAATGTGACGGGTGGCGTAATGATCGCCATCTTAACAGTGACTGCGATCGGTCTTGCTACTGGCAATGTTGAGTACGCTGGGATTGTTTCTGCTCCACCTTCTATGGCTCCAACCTTTATGCAGATGGATATCGCTGCCGCCTTTGATGTAGCGCTATTAAGCGTTATCTTTGCGTTCTTATTCGTTGATTTGTTCGATACTTCCGGCACCTTGATTGCGGTTGCTCAGCGTGCGGGCTTGCAGACTTCTGAGGGTAAAGTACCTCGTCTAAAGCAAGCATTAATGGCAGATAGTACGGCTTCTGTTACCGGTGCTATGTTAGGGACGTCTTCGACCACCAGTTATATCGAATCTGCTTCTGGTGTTGCTGCGGGTGGCCGTACGGGGATGACTGCAGTGGTTGTCGGCATATTGTTCTTATTAGCCATCTTCTTCGCGCCACTAGCGGGAATGATTCCAGCCTATGCAACAGCCGGTGCTATCTTGTACGTCTCTGTATTGATGATGTTTACTTTGAAAGATGTTCATTGGGACGACTTAACAGAAGCGGCCCCAGTGGTGGTTGTGCTATTGCTAACACCATTAACCTTCTCGATTGCTCATGGTATTACCTTAGGTTTTATCACTTACGCCGCGGCTAAGCTGGTGGGTGGAAAGCGTAAAGAAGTACCGTTAAGTGTTTGGATCGTTGCAGGTTTGTTATTGCTTAAAGTGATGTTTGTTTAATTGCATCATTAGATGCTGATATGAAAAAAAGCCTGCAATTTTGCAGGCTTTTTTTTTAACTCGACATTCGCATGTCGATATTATTGATCGGGTAGCCGCGCTCTTTGTAAAAGCGATAATGCTCTCGAGTAGCCGCCAAAACATCGTCTTGCTGAATAACAACTTCTAAAGCGCGTTTGTAACGCGCTAGTGTGCTGGGAATTTCGGTCGCGAGATTTACCAGTACATCAAAGTAGGGCGGTTGTTGTTCACCATAACCGATAAACACGGAACAATTCTGTTCGCTGCTAGTGGTTTCTTTGTTAGATTTTTCTTTATCGGATGCTTCAACCAGTTCGTGGGGAATAAAGCTGTTTTCTCGATAATTCCATAACAATTGGTCAAACGCTTCAGCGTGCTGTTTAGAATCTAGCTGGATGTAAACCTTGCAACGGCTTCGATAAGCTTTCTCGACTAAGCGGCAAGCAAAATCGAGGCGTTGATCAGGTTCTTGAGCGGATAAAATGTAAAAGTCGATGTCTGTCATGCCCGCATTGTATCAGAATAATACCTACGAGCATTTATTACGCGGTGTCTATTCTTGGACTTGGGGTAATTCTTGATTGTTTTTGAGTTTATCCAATTCGGCTTGCTCGGCTTTGCGCCTTTCTTCCCATTGCAGTTCACCGATTAAGCGGTCTAGGTAGCGTTGGCCCATACCGGATATTAGATCAAAGGCAAAGCCAACCTGGGTATTCGCTTCTTTAGTCGCAACAACGTGGCGAACTTCCAAACTGCAGTCCATATTATTCTGGTCATTAAACTTAATGCGCGCGATCGGAATGTTTTTTGTCGCTTTTAAACGTTCAACGATATCGCCTTTAAAAAGTGCTTTAAAGCCGCTAGAAGAGAGGTCTGCAAGACGACCAACTAGATTTTCCTCGCCGTCTTCCATTTTTAATTTAACTAATATCTGGTGGGCGGGTGGCACCATGACTCGGTAAGCGGTACGGCGCTGTAGATAAAGCACTTGGGTTGGGAATTCAACGCGATACTGCTCTTTATTCGGCTGATATTTCAAGCGCCCCGTCATGTCGAACTCTATTTTTACCCCTTGGCTATCGGCGACAACGGAAAAGCGTTGGCCAGCGCGAATGAGTTCGTTCCCTTTTTGCGGTACGACTTGATCAAGAAAGAAGCTCGAGTTTTTAAGGTTGGCATGAGTAATAGCTGAGGTGAAGTTTTCTTCACTGCCTTCAATATTAATGAACACCGGTTGTTTCATTAGAATGATTTTACGTAGAGCGCCATAGATATCCTCTGGGGTCTCTAGGTAATACTCGTTATTGCTTTCCTCAGACATTGTTTCCCTCAGACATAACTTTCATTCATTCCTTAAGCTTTTGCGTAACCCATTCCCGCTGACGCGCCTTGGGTTTGACCCGTTTTATTATATAAATTAGGAGTATTTTTCTGTCCGCGCAAGATTTTCATCAAACTTTGTGTTCTTTGTCGAGCAGTTAGTACGATAGTTGACAATATATCGGTCAAGCGGCGGTTCTCGATAAACTGATCGGTAAGGTCTTGCCACAAGGCGGCTAAGCGCTGGTTATCTTCTTCATTGGCTGATTGTAATAATGGGTGATTAATACAGTGCTTATCGAGAGGAATGTGCTGTTCTTTAAGCCAGTCACAACGCTGCTGGCTTAAGGCTTGAAGACGGGTTAATTGTTGCTGTTTATCGTCTTGTAGTAGGCCTAGAGCCTTGATGTTAGGCGGATCTAGCAGCTCGCGTTCTTCACAAAGGAGTCTATGCAATGTGTTGGCAAGCGCTAATTCTTGGCTGAGCTGTTGATAGAATATCTGATGCAAGTTGGCCACGGTGACTCCAAGGATTAATTAAGCTTTCCTTCGAAATCTAGCATTTTTCCTGCCAATTTTTGATAATCAATCTTATATTCGCCACTGTCGATAGCACTGCGGATGCGGTCGATGGTTTTGTCATCCACGTCGGGCATCTTGCTGACTTCTGCTTCGATTTGTTGAATATTCATACTGCTCGAGCTTAATTTGACCTGGTCGGCACTTCCGACACTGCTCGTCGCTTTGGTATTTTCTTCAGTTTTTTGGTTCTGAGGGCTGGCAGCATCGGGTTTCGTTCTACCTCCGCCTTCCAGACCACTGGTTAACTTATTGATATTCATGGATATTTCTCCAAGCCATTGCATCTTGTTAGACTCCTACGGTAATTGTATCGGCTATTGCCCTGAGAACTTTAATCTTTTTTCACAAAAAATCGTTTAATTTACTAAAACTAAATCCGCGTCCACTATGGTGCCAAATAACACCTTATTACTGCTGCTATTTTTAACCTTAATGGTATCGCCCTGACGCCCTTTTTTGAGTGCCAGGCCTTTCATATCGACGGCTATTCCAGGGCGCTCTACTCTTAGAGTAATGGCTTGTCCACGCTGAACGATTATCGGCAGGCTGATCATACTTGGGCTGATTGCCGTTCCTGCTTTAAGTGAGCGCTTACTAATGTTACCTGTTACCTTGTCTAAACGGGTGAAATAGCCCCGTTGTAGTTTGCCAATATTGCGTTGTTGTAGGGTGAGGTAAGTTGAATTCACCGCATCACCACGCGTGATATGATCGCGTAATACAACCACATCTCGCCAAACTTCTATCTCGGCCGTTAACATCAACGACCAACTGGTTTTATGAATACAGCTGACTTGGATGCTATTACGCCCCAGAACCAGCTGCTTATTCGCTTTAACGCGGAGTGCTTGCGGGCACGGGGGCACGCGATATCCTTGGGGAATACCGCTGACTAATACCTTGCTGGTAGCATCTTTTCGTTGCTCTAAAGATTGCCACTGCTGCAATATTTCATATTCGACCTGTTGTTTGAGCTGTGTGGCATTCACTAAGCTGGCATGGCTCAATGACCAATGAATTGGGCATATCAATAAAAAAACGAATAATCGCTTAATGAATCTTCTGCATCTGCTATTCATTTATCCATTCTCAACTATGCTCAAACAATGAGCCGTATTTGCTGTGTCACTTTTACGACACTTTGTTTGATTTACGTTTGATACAGCAAGCGCCATGCCGAAGGCGTTAGAATTAGGAGAAATTTATGGCAGGAGTCATGGAAACCGTAAACCAGCGAACCCAGTTAGTGGGGGCTAATCGCTTGGAACTTCTATTATTTAGAATGGAGGGGCCTCAGGTTTATGGCATTAACGTATTTAAAGTAAAAGAGGTCCTACAGTGCCCTAAGCTGACACTTTTGCCTCATAGCCACCCTGTTGTCCGTGGGGTCGCACATTTGAGAATTGGGACGATTCCTATCATGGATCTGAGTATGGCCACAGGCGGGCCAAAAATCAGTGATATGGATAATGCTTTTGTCATCATTACCGAATATAACTTAAAGACTCAGGGTTTCTTAGTGGCCGGTGTTGAACGTATTGTTAATATGAATTGGGGGGATATTCATCCGCCACCCAAGGGCACGGGCCGTGAGCATTATTTAACGGCGGTAACTGAGGTCGAAGACAAGCTGGTTGAAATTATTGACGTAGAAAAAGTATTGGCTGAAGTTTCACCGATGAATGAGAAAATGTCGGAAGACATGGTCAGTGATGAAGTTGCTGAAGAAGCGAAAGAACTCCACGTTCTGATTGTTGATGATTCTAAAATTGCACGTAAGCAGGTATCTCGCTGTTTAGAAGAAATTGGTGTGAAAGTCACCGCGCTAAATGATGGCATGCAAGCTTGGAATCATTTACAGGAATTGACCGATGCAGGTGAGCGAATTCAAGATAAATATTTGATGATGATTTCCGACATCGAAATGCCAGAAATGGATGGTTATACACTAACGACGAGTATTCGTAACGACCCAAGAATTGCTGACTTTAATATCGTATTGCATACCTCCTTAAGTGGTGTTTTTAATAAGGCCATGGTTGAAAAGGTCGGTGCTGATGGTTTCATTGCAAAATTTAATCCCGATATTCTGGGTGAAGAAGTAGTGAAGCGTATTGAACAGTTTCGTGATGGTAAATAAGGGCGTACAGGTGAATAAAGGGATGGTTATATGAGTTTTTCGATCAGTCCAACTGAATACGACTTATTTAAGAAAAAGCTAGAGCAATATAGCGGCATCATGCTAGGTAATAATAAAGAGTATTTAATTACCAGCCGCTTAAGACGCTTATTAGAAAGTGAAAAACTCACTAATTTAACCGAATTAGTGGCGGCGATGGATCGTAATCTTAAATTAAAAGAATCTGTGATTGATGCCATGACGACCAACGAAACACTTTGGTTTCGTGATGATCATCCTTTCAAAATATTTAGAGAAAAACTACTACCTGAACTTGCCAAAACTCGTCGGCCACTGCGGATTTGGTCGGCAGCATGCAGTACCGGACAGGAGCCGTATTCTCTGAGTATTGCGATTGAAGAATTTAAACGCAATAACCCTGGGGCGTTGATGGGGGATGTGAAAATTATCGCCACAGATATTTCACCCACGGCCTTAGCGATTGCTAAAGAAGGTGTTTATCCACAGCTCGCCTTAAAGCGGGGAATGGGGGATGTGCATTTAAAGCAATATTTTAATCAGCAGGGAGATGATGAATGGAAAATCAGTGATGATATTAAACGTCGTATTGAATTTCGGTCATTAAACCTGCAAACCAGCTATAGCATGTTGGGTAAGTTCGATATTGTTTTTTGCCGTAATGTACTGATTTATTTCTCTGCCGATTTTAAGGCCGACATCTTAAAGCGCATTCATGGCACGCTTAATAAAGAGGGGCATTTGTTTGTTGGTGCTTCCGAAGCTGTGAATAATTTGTCGGATTATTATCAGATGAAACAATTCTCCCCAGGTATTTCCTATCAGGCTAAACCGATTGCCGCTGGCAGTCGGTAAGGCCTTGCCGCTTACCTCTTTTTTCATATCAGTATTTTTTCCTTAGTCGATTGCAATACCTTTAAGTTATTGAAATATAACGAAATTAAATAATTTTGAAAGTTGGTATGGCCCTTGCTCTAACTCTTATATGCACATTTGCGAAGAGAGTTAAGTTATGGGTTCAATCAATTTCAACAATGCTTTAGGGGTTCATCCCGATGCCATGTTACTGCGCGGTAAGCGTGCAGAGATTTTGGCCAATAACTTAGCAAACTCAGATACGCCTGGATTCAAATCGCGCGATATGAACTTTCAAGCCTTGCTGGCGAAAGAAAGCCAAAGCCAAGCAGGTCTGAAAATGGAATCGACCAATAGCGCACATATTTCTGGCAGTGCTAGCCGAAACAGTGACCTACTATATCGTAATCCTTCGCAACCTTCGATCGATGGTAATACCGTTGATACGCAAATCGAACAAACACTTTTTTCCCGCAACGCCATGGATTACAACTCCAGTTTTGAATTTCTGAATGGAAAATTCAAAGGGCTTAAATCTGCGATCCGAGGAGAATAATTATGTCATTAGGTAATATTTTCGACATCGCAGGCTCTGCCATGAACGCACAGTCCATGCGTTTAAATACAACGGCCAGTAACATCGCAAACGCCGAAAGTGCAAGCAGTAGCATTGATGAAACCTATCGTGCACGTAAGCCTGTTTTTGCGGTCATGCATAACGAATTTTTGAATGTGAATAAGCATAACCAGTTTCACGATAAGGGTGAAGAAATTGGCGCGGGTGTGCAGGTGAAAGGCATTGTTGAAAGTGATGCGCCTCTGCAGCCTCGATTTCAGCCTGATCATCCGATGGCGAATGAAGAGGGTTATGTGTACTACCCGAATGTGAATGTCGTGGAAGAAATGACTGACATGATGTCATCTTCTCGCAGTTATCAGATGAACGTTGAAGTACTGAAAACAGCGAAGCAAATGCTGCAACGTACTTTGATGTTAGGAGAATAAGTATGTCGACGATTGATAATTCAAATGCGGCTTCTTCTGTATTAGATCAATACTCTAATACGACAAAGAATGCTGAGGCTCCTAAAACGAACGAGATGGGGCAGGATGAGTTTTTAAAACTTATGATTGCCGAACTGAATAACCAGAATCCATTAGATCCACAAGATAATGGTGAATTTATTGCTCAGCTGGCTCAATTCTCCACGGTAGAAGGTTTAGATAAATTAAATAATACAACGGAAGGTATGTCGGATGGCATGCGTTCTAGCCAAGCACTGCAGGCTTCGTCTTTGGTAGGGCAGTCGGTGATTGTCGAAGGTAATAAAATGGGCCTTTTATTAAATAAAGGTATCGTTAGTGGTTATAGCGAATTGCCTGAATCAACAACGGATTTGAAGTTGACGATTGAGGATGAAAACGGTCAGTTGCTTGAACAATTTTCGTTAGGTAATCATGCCGAGGGTGAAATGTCGGTGCGCTGGGATGGATTAAATCTAATGATGGACGGTGAGATTGTTGATTTGGATTACAGCAAGCTAAACCGCCAAGAGTTTTATGTCGATGAGAATGGTGAGCAGGTTTTAGATGAATCGGGTAATCCTATTCATGTGCCTTATCCTCCCGGTGAATACAGCTTTAAAGTTTCTGGCAGTGTTGCTGGAGTGACGGAAGAGTTTGCCACCTTGATGAGTGCTCGAGTCGATAGTGTCAGCTTAAGTCCTACTGGAGCGGCAACGCTCAACCTTGCCGGTGGCATGCGTGCGGGTATGGACGAAATCAAACAAATTGTTAACGAATAATCGTGGCGTCGTGGAGAAATTATTATGAGCTTTAATATTGGTTTAAGTGGTATTCGCGCGGCTTCCACAGATTTGGAAGTTACCGGTAATAACGTAGCAAACGCAAGTACGACAGGTTTTAAAGAATCTCGTGCGGAGTTTAGTGATGTCTATACTAGCACCTTACTCGGCACGGGTAGTAAGCCGGTGGGCAGTGGGGTAATGGTGGAAAATGTTCGGCAGGAATTTAGCCAAGGTAATATCAGTGGTACTGAGAATGCGTTGGATATGGCCATTGATGGTAATGGTTTTTTTGTTTTAGAAGATCGTGGTTCTATTTCTTATACTCGAGCGGGTTTATTTGGTTTAGATAAAGACGGTTATGTGGTGGCCAATAACGGCGGCCGTGTGCAGGGTTTTGATGCGAACTCAGACGGCGTTGTTAGTGGTGTATTAGGTGATATTCAAATACAAGTTGGCAACCAGGCTCCTGCACTGACAAGTAGAGTATCTGCAATTTTAAACCTAGCAGCGACGGAAGAAGTATTACAGCAGCAAGGCTTGGAATTGGTTTCGAATGGTTTAGCCATTGGCGTTGCGGATTCTGGGATTATTGAATCAACATCTTCAACCTTGGTAGCAGTTGGTCAGCCAACGACTGCTGGAGTACCCGCATTATTAGACTGGACGGGTGGTACTACGGTTGCAGCGGTAGGTGTAGCGGGGACGGGTGCAGTAGCTGATATTCAATTTGATATCGGTGATGGTAATGGCTTGCAAACGGTCAGTGTGCCGGCCATTACGGCAGGTTCAACCGAAGCGAACGTTTTGCAGGATATTCAAACGGCGATAGATGGAGTGTTTGGTTCTCAGCAATTAACCGCGACGACCTCTTCGACGGGTGAATTAATCATTCAACGTGCGGGGATTAATGGTACCAATGGTACGAGCTTTACAACGGCAGACGTAAGTTTTAACGCGGTGTTTGGTGCAAACGGTGGCGTACAGCCAGGTATAGCGGGTAATCAGTTGTTTGTTGGTTCGACACCAGTAACGGCAGATTTTCGTTCTATTCCAGGTACTTCAACGACAACACGAACGACAGCGACTCCTCCTTTGAATATTGTGGTGTCCAATGCCGGTGCTCCGCATCAGTTAACGGCAGATAATGTTTATGCCAATCTCGATGTGACAGCTGCGAGTACTAATGTTCTGGCGTTCAGTATTGCTACCGAAGGAGGTGGTACTTACCCTGTAAATATCAGTCAGGCCTCTTGGATTGCGCCGAACCCCGCGAGTTTTGCAGGGGTAACGATTGCTGAAATGGTTACTCAAATTAATGCGCAGATTACCGCTACCGCTGGTGCTGGTAATGAAGAAACGTTAGCCGTCAATGTTGCAGGGCGAATTGAATTTCAAGCTCAAGTGCCACCTGCAGCGAATGGAGATTTTATTCAGATTGCTGATAATACCGTATCTTCAGTGAATTATAATTTGAATAACTTAGGCTTTTTAAGTACCAACCGCTTTGACGGAGGAACAGAACCGGTATTAGCAAATAACGTATTTGATTTAGAAGTTACTAGTACGACAGGAAACGGCGCTGGACCTTTCCAGATCACAATTCCGCCAAGTAATTATGCCAGTTTAG
>ENA-OSET01000885-OSET01000885.1-sediment-metagenome-genome-assembly--contig:-NODE-885-length-32597-cov-3.224723_pt1 | contig 32597 bp, 25 predicted proteins | sample MGYA00237882_ERZ534229 | MGnify/ENA primary metagenome ERZ534229 (study PRJEB26408, sample SAMN06266212) | sediment metagenome | isolation source: Hudson Canyon methane seep mesocosm | place: USA:Hudson... | reverse complement strand
AGGCATGATTTTTACTGGGCCAATTAGCGCTGATCCTGACGTGATGCTAGCTGCAGACGCCATGCTCTTTATCCAGGTTGAAGGTACTTTAACATCTGCATCAGTAGTTATTGCCCATTTGGTCTTGCAGTGTTTTATTCCCGTTCGAATGGCTTCTTTTTTACCAACCCCGTAGTTATTTATTACTGTACATTCAGAAGCGATTTCTTTTGTTAAATCATTGCTGTGGTCGTCGACAACAATTATTTCGAATGGCTTTGTAGTTTGGTCTTTTAAGGAAGAGAGAAGGGAAGGGAGAGAGTGTTCCTCGTTTTTACAAGCAATGATTACTGTGAGTGGCTCGAGTGAATTGTTGCTAACTTTATTATTCAGATTAAAACCTCGACTCCACAACCCAACAACAATGGCATGGATTATTAAGATCAAGGTTATTAAAATCATTTTGCTAGAATACGATTAAGATGATAAACAGTTTGTATTTTTCACATTTATAATAAGATGGAATCAGAGCGAATCATATTAGGTATTGATCCTGGAACTACGATTATGGGTTTTGGAGTTATTCGCATTGTGGGAAAATCGAAGGTTGAGATGGTTGAAATGGGCGCTTTACACTTAGCTAAATATCAGGACCACGCACTTAAATTAAAGAAAATTTTCGACAAATGTGTTCAATTAATCGAAACACATTCGCCTGATGAAATGGCAGTTGAAGCTCCTTTCTTCGGGAAAAATGTTCAATCCATGCTTAAACTTGGAAGGGCTCAAGGTGTGGCATTTGCAGCGGCTTTAAGTCGCGATCTACATATAGCGGAGTATGCCCCCAGGAAGATAAAAAAATCTATAACGGGTTCTGGTGCTGCATCAAAAGAACAAGTCCAGGGAATGGTTCAAAGGTTATTAAATATCCCTCCAGAAAAGATGCCTAAAAATCTAGATGCCTCAGATGGGATTGCCGTTGCGCTTTGCCATCATTACCAACTAACTAACCCCACTATGCAAAAAGGCTCTGGAGGTTGGAAGGCATTTATTAAGGACAATCCTTCTCGGGTGAAATCTTAGTTAGCTTTAGACGATTCTATTATTCTTGATAGTAGATCTCTAACGTTGATTCCTGCATATGCCAATTGCTGAGGTAGTAAGCTCATTTTTGTAAACCCTGGAACTGAGTTTATTTCTAAAATCGCTGGGCGGTTTTCCTCTACGACTATAAAATCGACTCTTACCATACCTCTACAGTTTAGCGATTCGTATGCTTGTAGGGCGTCTAGCTGGATTTTATCAGCCAATTCATTTGAAATTTCAGCGGGCGTTATCTCTTTACTTGCACCTTCATATTTTGCTTCATAATCGAAAAACTCATTTTCTGAAATAATTTCGGTAATAGGCATTGCTATGGGACTACTGTCATCTCCAGGGACAACTCCCACAGAGAGCTCTTTTCCAATTAAAAGTGATTCTATTAGAACAGATGGAGTTCCCGTTTTAAAAGCATTGTAAATAGAAGGTAGTATATCTTCTTTTGTTAAAACTTTTGAGATACCAAGGCTCGAGCCTCCGTGATTGGGTTTAATAAAACAAGGTAGTGGTATAAGCTTTAAGATATTATTCAATTCATCCTGACCTAAAAGATTTCCTCTTTCTATTAAATAGGACTTAGCTACTAAAAGCCCTTCTTTTCTCAATTTATTATTCGTGAGATATTTATTAAAAGTGGTAGAGACGGAATCTGAGGAGCCTGTAGTGAATGGAATATTTAAGTTTTCGAAATACTTTTGTAACAATCCATCCTCACCAGGAGTACCGTGAACCATAATAAAAGCGACTTCAAATGATTGTGTATCGCCTGATGAGTCTAACCAAGTAAAATTTGATTTGTCAATATTTGAACGCCTACCATCGGAGTGTACGGCCCACCATGATTCGTCAGATTCAAGTACTACCATAATTGGAGAAAACCTCGATGTATCGATGTGCTCTAAAATTTCAGTAGCACTTTGAATTGAGATGTCATATTCACCAGAATAACCTCCAGCGAGAACAGCGATATTAGGTTTATTCATAGGAACAATTTACTTTTCTTTTGTGCCACTTACGCATAGAGATTCACGAAGTTTCAACAGTCTTTCCTGTACCAAATCAAGATCCTGTCCAGTCACAGTAACATGTCCCATCTTGCGATAAGGCTTCACTTCTGATTTGCCATATAGGTGGGGGTGAACTCCAGGAATCGATTGAGCTTCGGACAACCCCTCATATACTGGAGTACCATATGCACCAGCAGCTCCCAATAGATTAATCATACCTGCAGCATTGTGTAAAAGACTTACATCTCCAAGTGGAAGCCCCACGACTGCCCTCAGGTGTTGGGCAAATTGAGAGGTCTTGTTTGCTTCAATGGTATGATGTCCGCTATTGTGTGTTCGAGGTGCTACTTCATTGACGAGCAAATCGCCATCTGAATCTAAAAACAACTCCACTGCCATGAGTCCAACGAAATCCATTGCCTCTAAAACCTGCAAAGCGAGTGCTTGGGCTTTAGCAGCTGTGTTATCATCAATATTAGCTGGAGCTATTAATGAAGAAACTAGATTTACTTTGGGGTCGAACACAGATTCAACCACAGGGAAAATAGATGTTTGCCCTGATGAATTCCGAGCGACAATAACTCCAAGTTCTTTGTCAATATCTACAGCTTTCTCTAATACGCACGCCTCGGAAAAACCTTTTTCGACAATGTCTGCAGTAGTTTTTAATATTTGGACTCCACGTCCGTCGTAACCTCCAGTTCTTAGTTTTTGGACTATAGGAAGACCTAAAGTGGATATGTTACCACCCGCTTCAATGAGAATAAAATCTGATGTAGGAATTTTATTGTCTTCAAAAAATTGTTTTTGAAGCCCTTTATCTTGAATCAGTGCAATATGATCAGGTTTAGGAATGACTTTGACTCCAGATTGTTCTAATTTACGAAGTCCTTCAACGCTTACATGTTCAATTTCAATCGTAATAATGTCAAGATTTTTCCCGAACTGATAAACAGACTCAGCATCATTTAAATCCCCTGTAATAAATCTATGCGTGAATTTAGCACATGGTGCTTTTTCAGAGGGGTCCATGACTTCCACCCTTAAATCTAGATCTATTGCAGCTTGAATCATCATTAGGCCTAATTGACCACCACCTAAAACCCCAATCCTTAAAGAATGCCCTGTTTGAAGATTTTTCATTATTATGCAAAGATATCAGTTAGTTTTCCGACTTTAGCTGCATGGAAAGATTTGATTCATTAATTTATTTCGGGAATCCCGTAACGGAGTGGTTGATTGCCTTAGCATATATTATAGGTAGTGTAGTTGTAGCACGCTTAGTGTATAGACTTTTCTCTAAAGTTCTTAAAAAATTTACAGCTTCTACAGATAGTAAATTAGACGATATTATAGTTGACTCAATAGAAGAGCCTATAGCTCTTGCATTTGTGTTACTGGGTTTTTACTTAGGTTACTCTCATTTGCAATTTGAAGGCTCAGGTGATATAGTAGATTCAATTTTTCAAGTTGTGGTTCTTCTTGACTTCACGTGGCTTGCGGCTAGGCTGCTAGATGCGGTTGTAGCGAATGTAATATCAAGCATTAGTGCAACTTCGAAAGATTCTATGATTAATCAAATTGGACCCGTTTTAAGGAAAACATTAAGATTTGGTGTTTGGGTTTTAGGTGTAATCACTGCAATGAATAACGTTGGGTTTGATGTAGGGGCTATGCTTGCAGGGGTAGGGATAGGTGGTCTAGCCATGGCTATGGCTGCGAAGGATTATGTAGCTAATATTTTCGGTGGAATTACTGTGTTTGTAGATAAACCATTTAAAGTAGGGGATAGAATAATCGTAAATGGTATTGATGGAACAGTTAAAGAAATAGGTATTCGCTCATCTAGAATCATAACTCTTCAGGGCAGAATGGTAACAATCCCTAACAACAGCTTTACCAACTCACCTGTAGAAAACATTACTGCAGAACCCTCACGCAGAGTGGATATTGCTTTAGGACTTACGTATGATACTTCACCGGCGAGAATTCAAGAGGCAATAGATATATTAAATAAAATTATATCTGATAGAACTGACACTGAGGATGAATTTAATGTATGGTTTAATTCTTTCGGGGACTTCAGCCTTAATGTAAACTGTATTTATTATATTAATAAATCTGGTCACTGGGCCAATACTCCAGGAGGAGTAAATATGGAGGTTTTGAAAAAATTTAATGAAGCAAAACTTGACTTTGCCTTTCCTACTCAAACGATTATTGCTGAAACAGCGTAACCACAATTGGTCAATTGATTAAATCGTCTAAATTGCTAAAATGAATAATTATGATGTAGCCATTTTGCCTACTGAGATGAGGTATTGGATAATGATGGGATGTGCACTTTTTATTGGGTGGGTTTTCATTAAATCTTTCGATAATATTAGTATCGAAAATAGAAATTATTACTTGAAGCGCTTGGGGTTTGCGATTATTGCAATACAGATATTTCTACCTATTTATACTATTTTAAATCCATACCAAACCTTTTCTTTTCACCGCTCTCTCCCATTACACTTTTGTGGACTTAATTTCTGGCTCCTCGCACTTAATTGCTTCATTAGAAATAGAAAGCTATTTGTATATACTTTATTTATGTCTATACTTGGCGGGTTTTATTCAATACTAACTCCACTGCTTACTGTTGGTGATTCTCCGTTTGTTATGATTCATTATATCCTTGTTCACACGGGGCTTTTTGTCGTTCCAATTGTAATGATTCGAGTCTATGGAATGCGACTCAATTCTTTTGACTGGTTGAGAGCATATTTATTTGCTGCGGTTATTTCAACTCTAATGGTATTTATAAATGGATTTATAAATTTTTTCGAGAGCCCTGATGGTGTCTTAGCTAACTACATGTTTGTTTCGGAAGCTCCACATGTGAAAAACCCTTTTTTATTCCCATCTCTTGGATGGCCATTATATTTAGTTCCTATTCACTTCGCCCTCCTTTTGCATATGCTAGTTATTAATATGATTTACAGAGTAAGAGAAGTTGGTCCTATAGTTGATAAGCTTCGTATTTGGCAATAGTTGTTTATTATCTTCGCTCTATGAAGGCATACCTTGATTTACTTGACCACTTATTAGAAAATGGAGTCGTGCGCGATGACAGAACAGGCACTGGAACACTTGGTTGTTTTGGATACCAAATGCGATTTGACCTTTCTAAAGGTTTCCCAGTAACTACAACTAAGAAACTCCACCTTAGAAGTATCATACATGAATTGCTTTGGTTTATTCAAGGCGACACAAATATAAAATACCTCAAGGATAACGGAGTTAGAATATGGGATGATTGGGCTGATGAGAATGGAGACCTCGGTCCGGTTTATGGCTATCAGTGGCGTTCATGGCCTAATCCGGATGGCTCTTCTACAGACCAAATATCAAAGGTCATCGACTCCATCATCAACAATCCGTATTCAAGACGACATGTAGTAAGCGCTTGGAATCCAAGTTTTATTGATGAAATGGCACTCCCTCCATGTCATTGCTTATTTCAATTCCATGTAAGTGAGGGTAAGTTAAATTGCCAACTATACCAACGTTCCGCAGATACTTTTTTAGGGGTTCCTTTTAATATAGCTTCTTACTCTTTATTCACAATGATGATGGCTCAAGTTTGTGGACTTAAGCCAGGTGAATTCGTTCATACATTCGGCGACGTTCACCTCTACTCTAATCACCTAGAACAAGCTCGCGAACAGATATCTAGAACACCTGGGGAGCTACCTAAAATGCTCATCAATCCAGATGTTAAGAGCCTATTCGACTTCACTCACGAAGATTTCACTCTTGTAAACTACGAGCCACAATCTCACATAAAAGCTCCAATTGCTGTATGAGCGAAAATGAAAACGCCTTAATGCGCATTATCTTAATTGCTGCAGTAGCCGATAATGGAGTAATAGGAAAGGACAACGACTTGGTTTGGTCATTGCCGGACGATATGTCTTTTTTTAAAGCGTCAACGCGAGGAAGGCATGTTATCATGGGGAGAAAGAATTACGAAAGTATTCCTCATAAATACAGGCCTCTTCCTGGACGGACAAATATAATTTTAAGTCGCAATTCAGAATATGACGCATCTTCCGCTAAACTATCACCCTCTTTAGAAAGTGCTTTAGACATAGCACGAAATGCGGGAGAAACAGATTGCTTTATAATTGGAGGTGGTCAGATTTATAAAATAGCACTCGAATTAGATGTTGTAGACACGATGTATATCACTCACGTTCACGGCACGCCTAAAGGAGACGCTTTCTTCCCTGAATTTGATTCCTCACTATGGAAAATGAGTGTTATTGATGATCACCCTGCTGATGAACGCCATGAATTTTCTTTCACAATTTGTGCATATCATCGCATTAAGTAATTAACTAAATCTTAGCGATGAAGGATATTATTCTCGGAGCATCTCACATAACTGATCTTTCAGGTCTAGACCACATTCTTTTTTTAATTGCATTAGCAGCATCGTTCGATCTCACTAAATTAGGCCGAATGGCTTTGCTCGCTACAGCATTCACTTTAGGGCACTCCTTAACACTTCTTCTCGCAAACTTGGATGTTGTACGATCACTTATTGTATATATAGAATTTCTTATACCCTTAACGATAGTAATAACGGCAGCGTTACAAATAAGCGGCGTTAGTCTAGTAACCTCAACAAAATTTGCTAAGAAGTCAATTTATTTATTTACAGTACTGTTTGGTCTTATTCACGGACTGGGATTCTCATCATTTTATAGGATCTCTACCTCAGGAGATTCTAGTTTTATCATACCACTTCTCAAGTTTAATTTAGGAATTGAAATAGGGCAATTGGTCATTTTACTAGTCACATTATCTCTTTTTTCTCTTGGTCGTTCCCTTGGAATTCATGAACGTTCCCAACAACTTGTTGTTGGAGGTGCAACATTAAGTCTAGCTTTGATTATGGTTATTGAGAATTGGCCTACTTAATCGACCTCTGACTATCTTTGGACTATGCGCTTTGTTTTTATTGCTTTAGTCAGAATATACCAAACCATACTTAGCCCATTCCTTGGATCTAATTGCAGACATAACCCCACATGTTCTATGTACGCTATACAATCTTTTGAGGAGTGGGGATCTTTCAAGGGTTTATGGTTAACATTGCGTAGAATAGGAAACTGTCATCCATGGGGCACTTCAGGAGATGATCCAGTCCCTAAAAAAGATATAAATTAGCAAAATAATAGTATTATATAATTATGAAAATTTCAACTTCAGTTTTAACAGTCTTTCTTGCAATCTTCTCTTTTTCATCATGCGGTGATTCTTCTAAAAGCGAAAATAATAACGATGCACTAGGTGAGAGTAATGCAAAATCTATGGCAATCTCAGTTCATGACGAGAGCGGAAGATTAGCAAAGGAATTTCATGTGAGACTTGCTACAGAATTTGTAAACACACCAACAACTGACAGCTCTTTCATCAAGCTTGTTTCTTTAGATTCTAGATATGTGACTTGGAGTAAAACAATGGTTAAGTTACCTGGAACAGAATGCAACCACGAAGAGGGGGAGTTACATATTCATGATCACGCTGCTGAAGAAAAATTAGCCGAACTCTCAGATGATGATCTGCTTAAACTACAAAACGCTATACAAGAAGAGCTCAAAGCACTAATCTCAGAACTGGACATCTTAATTGAAAGTAACAAGCAATGAAATACTGTCTAAGAGGGTTGTTTTTTAATTTTTTATATCTGTGTACTTTTTCAGTTTTCGCTCAGTCTAATAGTGAGGCGCAAGTACCTAAGAATGTAAGAATAGGTCTAGAGCTAACTACAAAGGGGTTTCAACCATGTGAGCCAAGCATTGCAATAAGTCAAAAAAATCCGAAAATTATTATTGCGGGAAGCATCTTAGATAATGTTTATAGATCAACTGACGGTGGACTCACTTGGAAACAAAAGACATTAGAATCTAGCTTAGGTGTTTACGGAGACCCCTGTGTTATTTCTTCTCCCAATGGAGATTTTTATTATCTCCATTTAAGCGACCCAGAAGGGAAGGGGTGGAGTAGTGAAATGTTATTAGATAGGATTGTATGCCAACACTCTAAAAACAATGGTAAGAAGTGGAGTGATGGTGGGAGTATTGGTCTAGAACACCCTAAAGACCAAGATAAGGAATGGGCGGTTGCTACATCAGACGGTAAAACGATTCACGCCTGCTGGACTCAATTTGACAAATACGATAGCCATTCCCCTGAAGACTCAACAATAATACTCTGCAGTTTCTCAGACCGAAAAGCAATTAATTGGTCTACTCCCGTTAGAATTAGTGAAAAAGCAGGAGATTGTTTAGATGGTGACGAAACAACTGAAGGAGCTGTCCCATCGGTAGGGCCTAATGACGAGTTATATGTTGCTTGGGCTATAAACGAGTCTATTATGTTCGATAGAAGTTATGATGGAGGTAAAACATGGTTAGATAAGGATATAAAAGCTGCAGATATGATTGGAGGATGGGCTCAAACAGTGAAATCTATAGGTCGAGTAAATGGTATGCCAGTCACAGGTGTAGACTTGGCTCCAGACTCTCCGCACTTTGGTCGCATTTACATAAATTGGACTGACGAGAGAAATGGTGAAGATGATTTAGATGTGTTTCTAAGCTATTCTGATAATAACGGCGATTCTTGGTGTAACCCAATTCGAGTAAATGACGATGGTCCCGGAAAGCAGCAGTTCTTCACTTGGATGGCGGTTGACCCTTCAAATGGTGGTATCCATATTGTTTTTTATGACAGACGTAATCACGATGATGCAACAACAGACGTTTATGTCGCAAGTTCATTTGACGGGGGAGAACTATTTGTGAATCAACTCGTATCGGAATCTTCCTTTCTACCAGAAGGCAAAGTATTCTTCGGAGATTACAACAATATCTCAGCTGTAGACGGACATGTTCGACCTATTTGGACTAGAGAAGTTGATGGGGTGCTTACCATCATGACAGCTATTTTAGATTTTTAAGCTGATTCCTTATTGCTTCTGCAATTCCTTCGAACTCTTCATGAGAGAGTTTTAATTTTGGTCTTTCAAAATTAATATCCTCAACAGAATTTAGAGGTATTAAATGAATGTGAGCATGTGGAACTTCTAACCCGATAATTGCAACACCCACACGCTTACAGGGAATAGCATTCTCTATTGCCAGTGCTATTCCTTTTGCAAAAAGGTTCATCCCATAAATTTCTTCTGAATTTAAATCGAAATATTTATCGACTTCTCTTTTAGGGACTATAAGAACATGCCCTTTTGCAAGTGGAGAGATATCTAAAAACGCAAAAAACTCTTCGTTTTCAGAGATTTTATAACATTGGATTTCTCCACGGATTATTTTACTGAAAATACTAGCCAAACCTATCTTGAAATTTTAAGTATTTCAAATGGAATTGCTCCAGCCGGAACCTCCACAATAGCAATATCACCTACTGATTTCCCAAGCAAGCCTTTTCCTATGGGTGAGTCTATATATATTTTCTTTTCTGCGAGGTTAGCTTCATTTTCAGCTACTAAAGTATAGGTTACTTCATTGCCATTATTTTGATTTCGAATAGTCACTTTGCTTAATATAAACACCTTCGAATTATCAATTTCACTATCATCAATAATCCTGGCATTCGCTAAAAGGTTATCTAACTTAGCAATTTTAGCTTCTAAAAGACCTTGTGCGTCTTTAGCAGCATCATATTCAGCATTCTCACTTAAGTCTCCCTTGTCTATAGCTTCACCTATTTGTGCGCTAATTTTAGGTCTTTCGACTGTTTTGAGTTGGTGTACTTCATCTTTGAGTGAATTATAACCCTCTTCTGTATAGTATGATATATCTCCCATCTTCTGTGGTTCTAAAAACAAATGAGAGGGCCACTGCTGACCCTCTCAATATATATAAGTTTTAAGAGGACTCTTTCTTAGATTGAAATTTTCACTCCAATAGAATGTGTTCCATTGAAAGGATTCGTCGTTCTGTAAGAATAATCTAGACCTATTACCGTTCCGCTTGATCCGGTAGGTAATTTAACTGTAAGTCCACCTGCTGGTCCCGTGTAAGCAGTTGTAATATTTTCATCAGAACCTAACCCTTGTTCCCAAAGATATCCAGCTCTAATCTCTAAATTCTTTCCAATTCTAGTCTCTGCTCCAAATCCAAACTGATCTTTTGTAAACGAGTTGGAGGTAAACATACCATTAAGCTCAACGACCATATTTTCTTCAGTCACTACATCATAAGCAATACCGATGTTTACCAGTGATGGTAATTCGTATCTCTCAGATCTCTGTAATACAGTAAGAGCAGTAGAAGACCCTTGTGGTGTAGCGGTTACAGTTAGACCATCACCCGCATATCTCATTGGTGGCCCAACATTTCTAAGAGATATACCGAAGCGCATCTTGTCGTTTTCTCCAGTTACATAGCGAATCCCTGCATCGAATGCGATTCCACCTGCCTTAACATTAGAAATAGCCTCGCCGATAATTCTCAAAGTAAATCCAGCGTAAATAGAATTAGAGAACTCTTTAGAATAACTGACTCCTATGTTAGAAAAGCTAGGAGAGAATGTTCCGATTCCACCTTCAGGTAAATCTTCAGTCGTAATAGGAATGTCACCGAAAGTTACAGATGTTACAGTCAATCCAAGGACACCAGATGCCCCCATTTTCGTAGCAAAACCTACTGAGTTTAAGCGAATTCCAGTTCCGCTTAAATATATAGAGTTAGAAGTTATTAGTTCACTCTTATCGATAAAAGCAAGTCCAGCTACATTCGTAAATACTGACTCTAAACCTCGTACACTAGCCATATTAGCTCCTACAAGACCGTTTGATGCAGCCCAAGGATTAATAAGTAGCTGACTTGCACCGGCAGAACCAGCACGATCAGGGTTTCCAGCCCAAACAGAACCTAGTCCGAGGGTGGCTATTAAAATGATACTTAATTGCTTTTTCATATCAGAAATTATCAAGGTCAACGGGACGCATTACACCAAACCATTTTAGGACTTTTTGGCCTATATCTGGTACGTCTATGTGAATTATATAAACACCACCTGCGATAGGCACGTTCTTACTGTTCTTCAGATCCCAGTCCTGGAATGTGAGAGGGTCTGCTTTGTGATACTGTCTCACGAGTGTACCGCTCAGGTTGTAAATACGAATCGTACATTCTTCAGGTAAATTCGTAATCTTAACCCTGTTATCGAGCTTGCTAGTTTCGTACTTGCTGTAAGCGTAGTAAGGGTTAGGAACAATTCCAATCAAATCCAGTACGCTAGTTAACGTACTGTCGTCAGTTGTAGTAGTCGCCACAGACTTCGTTGAGAAGGTGTAAAGAGGGTTCCAGTTGTTCTCCGCTTGATCAGTCTCATCTACATCTGCCACAAGTGGAGAGTACTTGTCGTAAGACTTTGAGATACGAAGCTTGATGCGCACATCATTCGGGATAAGACCATCTTCTACTGAAAGCATAGGGAAATCGTCATTAGAAAGAGAAGACCCCACCCATGTACAAGCTCTAAAGACTCTTCTCACTGTCGTAGTAGAAGGTGATGCCTCTAAATTTTCATACATGTAGTTTCCTTTATCGTATGTAGGCATACGGTTGGATGAACCCTCCTCGAACTGAGAGTTTTTAAAGACGTAAATCCAGTGTTGACCACCTGCGTAGACTCCACTTTGGATAAATCCACCTTGGTTTCCACCTCCGCTGTAAATACGGCTAGAAGGGTTGAAGATCATATCGTTTCCGTTATCTGCTCCCAACCATGAATCCTCTCCGAAGGCCATGTTTAGACGCTCTCCAGTACCCACATCGATAGCATATCCCGGGAACCAACTCATTCCTACAGGCTGAGCGCCGTTAGGGTTAGCCTCCGAAGCATTATATCCTACATTACTAGGTTTGCGTCCTTTCTTATCCACCGATGGGTGGCGTCGTAGGCGCATCTTTTCGGGATCATCACCATCGTAAGCCTTTTGGGCTAATGCCTCTACGGGCTGCATCTCAAGTACAGGACAACGAGTCCAAAGTTGCTTATCACTCGTAAACACCACATCCACGTTATTCAATCCACTAATGCCTGAGAAAGGACTTAGATCACCCTCAAGTCCTTTAGCTGTAGGGGCTATATTCGGAATCTGAATAGTCTCTCCCGTTACAAGGGTAACATCATCGGTGAAACTCACAAGACAATAAGGAGCCCATGTGCCTCCTAGTATACCCTCATATTTCTCATCCTCATCAAGCGGATTACCAGCTTTGATATCGTTAAATACAATTTCTTCCTCTAATTCATCATCACCCTCCTGAGTTCCAGCACGTATCCAGTTTAGAAGGTCAAATCCTTCTTTATCAGGAACACCTTGCAGCCAAGGAGCAGATGGGTTGTCAAAAGTAATAGAAGACTCTAATGGATCTGAGAAAGAACCTCCATTTGGATACTGATACTGGTGAAGAGTAATACTCAATCCCCAATCAAGTAACAGTTCCTCGTTGAGGATGTTTAAAGCTTTAGTAGAGTTACGGATCGCTTTTGTAGAATCTCCCGTAGCATCTAAAAGAGTACGGTTAGTTAAAATCCAGTACGACTCATCAGCATCCTCAAGATCTGAATCGCTAGAGTTAACTTGTAACTCGAAATTAGCATCAGGAACACGGAGTGGATCTACAACTCGTATGTTTACCGGAGAGCCATCGCCTGTGTAAGTAAGCTGAGATACTCTGCCGTTAGGACTCTCTAATATAGCCGTCTCACTGTCTGAAGAAAGATTGATAATGTTATCACCATTTCCCTTACCCTCTAAACGAGTCACTATAACACCGTCTCCGTAAGAAGAGTTTTGGATAGTACCGCCCGATTCAGGTGAAGGGAGGTGAGGGGTGCCTGAGTAAACACGGATAGAACCTATAGCTCCTTTACGTGAAGCTTTGTATGGTATGTCTTGGCCGGTACCGGCTCCCGAATCATATGGCTCGTACATATTATATCCGTACGCAAGGGCCATAAAGTAGTAAGTGCGGTAGTTTACCAGCTTATTATCACCTTGTGCAAAAACATCTGTAGTAACTCTAAAACTGTGAGAAATTCCTTCGTTTTCTCCGTTAACCATTAAGATTGGTACAGCAACAGGGATAATATCGTCATCCTCGTAGTTAAAGATAATATCGATTTCATCGGCAACATCACATTGGTAAATTAATCTAGCCATTTCCACGTTTTCAAGATCTGCTGCAGAAACAGTGTTGTCTGAAAGTTGATAGATTTGGTATCCTTGGAATGTGTATGATCGTGAAAGACTATCGTACTCTTCTCCATCTATATTTAATTTCGGAATACCGGGATCGAATTGTACATATTCTTCGTGGAAGTTGTTTGAAAGGGAGTTTTCATTAGTAAGGTAAATAATCACCTCATTCTCCAATTCTTGGATACTAACATCAGGCGCGTCAGGGCCGCTCACAATTTCGAAACAGTTGTCAAATAAAGCCTGAGCTTTATCATCAGCTTGTCTCAACAAGCTTACACTTTGTTCTGGGTCTCCATTCGTTCCCCTAGCCCAAACAACACCCATTGTAATGTTGTTATAATCACCAGGTTCTAGGGTGAAAGGTCCAGCAGATTGAATAAACCTACGGTCAGCTGGAGGGTTTCCTTCACCTACCTCAGACCAATAGTCGATATCAACACCTTGAGTACCCCAGTTATATGGGTCTGTATCTCCAGGGAACATGTAGTGAGCTTGGATTTCTGATTGAGTTGTTCCATCACCACCCGGTGACATTGTTTGGCCATTAAGCCAAATACCATTCATATAATTGTAGTAATGAAGAGGTGTTGAAGGCTCTCCATTTAAATTACTCCCGCTATTGTTGTAGTAAACAAAGCGGCGCATTCCGAATCTTTCATTATCGATAACCCCATCACCATATCCAATACCAATTCCTGCGTAAGGAATCCCTAATGAATCAACAGCGTCAGAGAAGTTAGTAGTTAGTGGGTTGTCAATTTCATCGGCATCCTGATATGGACCTTCAAAGAAATCGATACCAACAGCAGGAGGATTTTCAAGGTAACCAGCAGAACTAGATGAAGTCTCATCGTACGCGTCACCATTATAAGCGTATCCAAGACCTCTTTGTACATCACAACCCACGTAATCGTCAGTAGCAGTTCCCACATCTGCATCAACCCAAACTCCAAAGTATGTATCCCCTAAAGTCTGTGTACCTTGGTTAATAAGAACATAATTATGGAATGTCATATTGTTCACCTCGTCATTCGTTGAAAACTGGAATGTTTGAGAGCGAATTTCCATTCCTATAGGTTCTCCTTGTGATTCAGAGTGAACATTTCCTTTATCGTTAAATATCCAATAGAAATTACGGTCTCCATAAAGAGGTACGATATCTTCCCTTAAACGTCTTCCACAATCTATCTCAGATATGAAATCATACCAAGGATAATCTCCTTGGGAAGGGTCATAAAATCCATTCCCATCATAATCCTTAAAAGGAGCAAGATAGAAATCTTGATTAAGAGCTGTGTTTCCATGAGCTGGATACTCGAAGAAATAAGAAGGAATTGCGTATCCATCAGGGAATTCTTCATCAGCAGTTTCAGTTTTTAAAGCATCAAAGTACGATCTATGTAGTTGAGCGTCAGATCTAGTTGAAACGAAAAAATTATCGTATTGTTGGCAAGTCGAAGCATCAATTTCTGCAGAACCATCTATCGTTAAAGGCCCTGTCCAGTAATCATTACCTCTGTTACGGAATGTAAGGGCAGCTAATTTTAATTGTTGGTCTGGTGAAATCCCGCCCATCCAAAGAGCTCCAGCATATAATGAACTCACACCTCCACCTTTAGGAACTTCGTAAGAAGCTGAAGAGGTTGCACGATCTTGCCAAAGTGATCCACCGGTTTCAATAAGTGCTCTTACGTTGTTCCACTCAATGTTTCTGAGAGCGGTAGCTGGAGCACAAGCAGCTGAACGTAATTGTGGCTGAACAACAGATCCGTTATCGTTAGAGTTGTCTGTAGCTCCTGGGCCACCATTCCCTATATATTTATATGCAAATAATGGTTGTGCTATTAGTACAACAGCTAATATGGAAAGAATACGTTTCATAATTTTCTTACTATGCAACATTAAAAGTCAAATTTCACACCTAAACGAAGTGTACGCGGAACACCTAAGTTAAAAGGGTTATTTGTATACATCTGGTAGTAGTTTCTAAATGAGTCTGGATTCGTTTGGCTCTCAATTAAAGGTTGGTATTGAGCAGCAGCAAGATATCCATCGTCATTACTCACACCTGTAAATCTGTAAACAGAATTGATGTTTTGAGAGTTTAATATGTTACCTATCCACAAATAAACATTAAGGTTAACGGATTTCGCAGCCTCTCCTTCTCCTCCAAAGTTTAACGTAAAGTTCTTATCAATATTCATGTCCATATTGAACTGCCATGGAAGGCGAGAACCGTTAATAGAACCTTCGGTTGAGGGACTTATTTCACCAGTTATAGGAGTTGCAATTGTTGACGCAGTATATGGTGTTCCAGATCCGAGGTTTGCAATTAGATTGAATCCCATTTCAGAGAATAGCTGTCTTTCTTTTCCTCCGATGTTAGCAACTGGACCGTTATAGTTTTCACCAGTACCATACCTGTAATCTATGTTGGTAACAATTCTATGACGTTGGTCATAATTAAGTGGGCTTATAGATCTAAGATTTGGAAGTCCAGCATTAATGAGTGCCAGTGCTGTCTCTGTGGAAGATCCAGTACCATCAGCAAATTGCAACGAATAGTTAGCATTAATTCTAACGTTACCAGTACGACGCATATCATATACCATTGCGAAACCTTTAACTGTACCGAAGTCAAGATTACCGAATGCTCTATATGGACGAGGATAAGCTCCAGTGAAATTTCTCACCTGAATCATATCACGCATTTCCTTATAGTAAGCAGAAATTTTAAGACTAGAAGTCTTTGTAAGTACTTGCTGGAAACCCAATTCGTAATCAATCGTCTTTTCCGGCTTCAAATCTGGATTTGAAATCAGAGAATTGCGACTTTCAATAAATAAGTAATCAATAGGTGAAAAGCGGTTATTTGAAGTAGGTCGCTGTGTTAGCACATCATAATGAGCAAAGAAAACGGCCTCGTCTGAGATGTTAAATGAGAATGAAATACGTGGCATAATGTTTACCGCAGGAACGAAATCTTTAAAGGCGCTTCCATTTAACTCTGTATCAGGCCCTTCAACTAACCACGGTGCAGGATATGGCTCATTTACAGCGAGAATATCGGGGTCAGTAATTTCAGTTCCTACTGAATTGTACCAAGTGTCTCCATCACGGTAACCTACAATAGCGTTAGGGTTATCTAAATTATCAACATAAACAATGAAGTCGTCTCCGATGTTTGAAGGAATAATTACTTCGCCATCAATTTCACTGGCAATTAATTCACTTGTTACATCACCGAGAGTATAAGCATCTGATATTACATAAGGATCTTTTAGCACTTTTTGGTTAGCGTCAAATCTATCAATACGTACACCTAAATTAAAGATGATATCATCGAATGTGAACTTATCCATAATATATCCTGATATGTATATAGGCTCAAAGGCTCCGATAGGCCTTGTATTGAAACCTTCTTCATTTGTGTCATTAAAGAAGTCTTCAATTGTAGGTCTTCCAGAAAGTTTATTTCCGTAGGGATCATACCCAGAGTAATTTACGAGGTTACTTCCCTGATTAAGTAGGTCATCTGCTCCAAACATATCTAGAGTGAAGAAGTCAGGATCAATTCCGTCAATATTTATTAGGTCGTTGCCAAATGGATTAAGTTCTAAAGCGCGTCTGAGGTTTCTATCGAATAGAAATTGATTGTCACCAATCAACCTTCCATAAGTAACGTAGTATTCGGTTCCTATGTTAGTAATAGTAGAATCATTAAAGTTTAATTCTTTAATATGTGAGTTAGTAAGTAAGCGACCAAGCGTCCAAAGTCCTGTTGGAGCTAGAGAGAAAAAAGCATCTTTACGTTGCTCGTACTCAAATCCCATCTGAATAGCGTGGTCGCCAATGTCAGCAGAACCAGCAGCGCTTACACGGAATTGAGTATTGTTAGATGTGTAGTATGAACCACTTTGAGTACCTATGTAGCTATATAAGCCATAGGTAGATGATGGACTTTGACCATTTAATAAAGCATTTCCATTTTGAACTTCTAAAAGACTCTCGTAAGGCCCGTCTTCACGTTGGTCATAAGGCGTTTGTTCAAAAAGCGAGAAATACTGATTATTTATAGCAGAAAGTTCCGGATTGAATTGAGAAGCCTCGAATGTTACTAGAGTGTCTTCCCAACCGTTGTGAACGAATCTACCTGTTATTGGGTTATAATCGTATGAATTTCTATTGTAAACATTAAACGTCCCTACGTGACCATATTTAAAGAAGTCGTCACGGTGGTTTGCATCCTGTGAATTATAATAGCTTTGGCTGTAGTCAACCATTATCTGGTAGAAAACATTACTTAGGTTGCTCGCGTTTTCACCTTGCTCGTTTACGAAACGTTGGCTGAACTTAGCATATGCTCTCCAATCATAGCTAGTACTGAGAGCATTGTTGTCCCAATTCATTAAAGATCCAGAGTAACTAAAGTTGTTACTGCGCCCTCCTGAAGCAGTTCCTCCAAACGTTAATGTAGTTGTTTCATTTGTGTTAATGTCAAATTTTGCTACGATATTAGCGCTTGTTGTTCCGACATTCATTCGAGTGTCAACTTTCGTAAAATCATCACCAGATAGGAAGTCAGCATTATAAAGAGCTCCATTTATTACTCCTGAAGCGCTAATATTCTGTCTTAGAGGATTAGCGATAAGTGAGTCACGAGCTGCATCTGTAATTCTGTAAACACCGCCGAAAGTTGGACGTGGATCCTTTTGATATGTGATGTTACCAGCTAAAAATAGACCTAACAGAGGATCTGTCTTTTCACCGTTCTCATCCTTTCTGAAAAGAATAGGACCAGAAGCAACTCCCTCAGCGAGGTTGTAACCAAATTTATCTAAACCAATAGCGGTTTCCCCTATTGGAACGCCTGATGTGATAACCTCACCGCCACCAAACCAATTGCGGCTTGAAGAACGAAGTGAGATATTTATTACGCCACCGGTAGCATCTCCGATATTAGCAGGGATTCCTCCTGTAACAACTTGCACCTCTTCAATGGCAGATTTTGGAAGAGCAGATGATCCGCGAACTTTAATTCCATCGATGTAAATCCAAGTAGAAGAACTTCGGGCTCCACGGATTGAGATACCACCTCCAGTTCCCGCAGTACTAGCTCCAGCAACTGTTGTAGCTATTGAAGTAGCTGAACGACCAGGTAATTTATCAATATCTTCTCTACTCACAGTACCGCCTGAAGCGCCACCATCTTTATCGATTAGTGGGACAGCATATTCAACCACCTCAGCTTCTTGTACCATAACTCCAGCAGAGATTTCAGCGTTTACAAAATGTATTTTGTTAGCGTTGATTCTTACTCCTGTGATTTTCTTAGGTTGGTATCCAACGAAACTTAAAAGCACCTCATAGATACCCGGAGATATAGGCTTTATCGTGTATTCACCATCGAAATTAGTGTTAGTACCAGCAACTTGGTTTCCGTTGAGGAATAGTACGACACTAGCAAAGGGTAAAGGTTCCCCGGTGTCGAAATCACTGATTTTTCCTTTCAATGTGCCAGAGCCGACTTGGGCAAGACCAGCGCTTGCGAAAAGCAAAATGGCAAAAATAAATGTGGTAAACCGAATCATTCGCAGTTGTATTACAGACAGTTCAATAGAAGGCGTAAATATAAGGTTTTATTAATGGTTGTGAAAAAATGTGAAACGATAATTTTAACTACTTTGTTTACAGTGTAATTAGACTTAATACCATCATCAATTCTGATTTTTAAATCAATAGATTTGATTGTGTATTAGTCGGTTTTTTAGTTGTGGTTTTAAGAATAAATAGTATTGTAGATTCACCACAAGTTGCAAACAACTCCGTTTTTAAGAGCAGGTGTTTTCAGATGATTTGATATTGTAGCACCCATATCAGCAAATGTTGATAAAAACCCCAAGTTTTTTGAAGACACTTTTTTAGAGAAGAAAAGTGCCGGTACATGTTCTCGCGTATGATCTGTCCCCTTCCAAGTTGGATCACAGCCATGGTCAGCTGTTATAAGTAGTAAGTCATTATCGCCTATGAGCTTTAGAATTTCAGGAAGTCGCCTATCGAACTCTTCTATTGCATTTGCATAACCAGGGACATCTCTTCTATGTCCATATTTACTGTCGAAATCTACAAGATTGGCGAAAATCAATCCTTCATTAACAACCTTCATTTGGTCTAATAGTTGGTTGATTATCCCATCGTTGTTAGGTGCTTTGATGCTTTTAGAAATTCCTTTACCAGCAAAAATGTCGCTAATTTTACCAATAGATATAACAGGAAGTCCGGCTTCGGAAACATGATCGAGTAATGTGGGCTCATGAGGTGGTGTCGTAAGGTCTCGACGATTCGATGTACGGAAGAAATCAGAGGCGGAATCACCTAGAAATGGTCTTGCGATTACTCTACCAATATTCAGAGGGTCAATTATTTCTCGTACAATTTCACACAAATCATAAAGTTCTTCTAAGCCAAACGTTTTTTCATGAGCCGCAATTTGAAAAACAGAATCAGCAGATGTGTAGAATATTGGCTTACCTGTTTTCATATGCTCCTCACCGAAATCTTCGAGAACCTTTGTTCCGGAGGCGTGACAATTGGCAAGGCTGCCAGGGATGTTTACCTTTGAAATTATTTCCTCAAGTAGGCTTTTTGGGAAACAGTTGGGCGTGTTAGGAAACATCCCCCAATCGAATAGAACGGGTAAGCCACATATTTCCCAATGCCCTGATGGTGTGTCCTTACCAGATGAGATTTCTTGTGCATAGCCAAATACGCCATCAATTACACTTGGTTTACCAGAATATGGTAGGGGTTTACCTCTACTTTCTTTTGCTGCTTCAGCAAGGCCTAAGCTTGCTAAATTAGGAATGTGTAACGGTCCTGATTGGGATCTGTAACTGCTATTCGCTTTGCCTGCATCACAGAATTCTGCGATATGACCTAATGTGTCAGACCCCTCATCGCCATAGTTAACAGCATCTTTGCTGGAGCCTATTCCTAAGGAGTCAAGAACAATAATTATGGCACGTTTTTTTTGATTTGGTCTTCTTACATCCATAACTTATAAAGTTAATTGCTGAGAATCTCATAAGTTAGAGGCGATTCAGGGGCTATTTCATCAATAACTACGGATTTTGACAACCTTTTCTGAAGCATTTTATAATCCGAATTACTTCTTACATGTGCCATGGCTATTGTATCCCCTTTTAAAATAGGATCTCCAACTTGCACGAATTCTGTTAGGCCCACAGAGTGATCTATTGGATCAGTTGACTTTACCCGTCCAGCCTTAATAGCTACCATACTAAGGCCTATTTCTCTTACATCCATAGAGGAGATCACCCCTGATTTTTCAGCAACAATAGGTTTTGAAATAGACGTTGCTGAAAGATGTTTGTGAGGTGAGGTGATTAAATCATTGGGACCTCCCAGTGTGCTCACCATCATTTCAAATACTTCTGCTGCAGAACCGTCTGCAAGAGCTTTTTCTGCTTTCGCAAACCCAGATTTAAGATCGGTAGTAATGCCACTTATTTCAAGCATATGAGCTGCAAGGTCTAATGTGATTTTTAACAACCTTTTATCAGCCTTAGAAGGATTTGTGAGAAACTCAATGCATTCGTGCATCTCTACTGAATTACCTACTGTTGTCCCTAGAACTTGATTCATATCTGTGATTAAGCACCGGGTTGGGACTCCTGCATTAGAAGCTACAGTTGCTATACTTTTTGCAACCTCTTGCGCCATTTCATAAGTGGCGCAAAATGCTCCGTTTCCGGTTTTCACATCCATGATTAAAGCATCTAAACCAGAGGCTAATTTTTTAGATAAGATTGAAGCGGTAATCATACCTACAGATTCTATTGTAGCTGTAATATCCCTGATTGAGTAGAACCTTTGATCTGCTGGAGCTAATCGTGAGGTTTGGCCTATTATAGCGCAACCTACAGTTTTAACCGTTTGCCTAAAGAGGTCGTAATCTGGCATAGCGTTATAACCTGGAATGCTCTCGAGCTTATCTAATGTTCCGCCTGTGTGACCTAACCCTCTGCCAGAAATCATAGGGACATATCCACCGCAAGCGGCAACAATTGGAGCAAGCATAAGGCTCACCTTATCGCCAACACCTCCAGTAGAGTGCTTATCTACTACTGGACCATTTAAGTTAAGATCATTCCAAGACAGAACATCTCCAGAGTTCATCATATTCAGAGTTAAACTGACTCTCTCCTCCATATTTAAACCGTTTAGGTATACAGCCATAGCAAAGGCGGCAAGCTGAGAATCGGTAAAACTCATGTCAGTCATGCCCTTAACAATAAATTCTATTTCAGAATTTGTAAGAGTTTTTCCATCGCGTTTCTTGCGAATTAACTCCTGAGGTAAATATTTCAATAATGCCATCAATCAATCTCCATATGGGGTCCAAATATTCTTAATCTGAGTTGCATGTCTTATAAACTCTACTCCTTCACACTCCTGAGTTTTTAACCAATTTCTATCGTTATTATCATGACACCATGTTCGTTTCAAGTTTTCAGCGCTTAGGGTTTCGACCTCTTTTATTACAACTTTATTTGCCCAAGCCCAAACCGACCCCACTTCACCGTGCCCAGCTAAATGAGGAGCCAACTCTTTAACATCTCCTGCGATGATATTAATCACTCCGCCTGGTATATCAGAAGTCTCCATTGCTGACACCAACTCAAACACAATGTTTGAGTGACGCTCTCCAGCGACAAAAACCACGCAGTTTCCCATTGCAACAGCTGGAGCAATTAAGGATATAGCATTTAACAACGGCTGTTCCTCAGGAGCTATTATTCCTATCACTCCTATTGCTTCAGGAAGAGCAAGCGTAACCCCCCTATACGGTGCGTTATGAGCAGCTCCATCGTATTTGTCCGCCCAAGCGGCATAGCTAAATAGTCGAGATATTGTCTCGTCAAATTCGGATGTAGCTTCCTTTTTAGAGCTGCCACAACTTGTTTGAAGGCGAGTAACAAATTCATCTTTTCTATTTGATAAATTCTCCGCTAAAAAGTAAAGTATTTGGGCTTTTAAGTGACCTGATTCCCCACTCCAGCTTTCAGCTTTTTTTGCTGCACTTACAGCATTTCTAATATCTTTTCTATTTCCCAACCCAACAAAAGCGGCAGTACTGCCGTCCGCATTGAGAACCTTAGAGCTGTTTCCTCCATCAGGTCTTGTTTGCTTTCCTCCGATGTAAAACTTGAGAGTTTTGTCTATTTCTTGTTTTGAAGCTAAGCCGTTAGGACTAACAGGTGAAATAGAACTGTTGTATTCTGATTTTACTGGTTTAAGGTACTCAAAAAGCCCCTCTTTTCCACCCTCTCTTCCATAACCAGATTCTTTCACTCCACCAAATCCACATGCGGCATCAAATTTATTATGGCAGTTAATCCAAACCACCCCTGCCATAAGTCCCGGAGCAACATGCATAGCACGATTTATATTCTCACTCCAGACACTTGCCGCAAGACCATATCTTGTGTTGTTTGCCAGTTTAATGGCCTCCTCCTGAGTTCTAAAGCTACTTACAACAAGCACTGGTCCGAAAATTTCCTCCTGCACTAAAGGGTGAGAAGAGTCTACATCTGTAATAAGACTCGGCGGATAGTAATTGCATGTAGAATCAGGTTTTTCATGTGAAAATAATTCACCCCCACTTTTCAACCCCTCCTTAACCATTTTTGAAATCTCAGAAAACTGTTGTGAACTCACTAAAGATCCGACATCTATTGATTTATCTAATGGAGTTCCAAACCTTAGATTGGCCATTCTGGCCTTGAGCTTTTTTACAAGTGATTCTTCTATACTAGCTTGAACTAAAAGTCTTGATCCAGCACAACAAACCTCACCTTGATTATACCATATAGCATCAACTACACCTTCGACAACAGAATCTAAATCAGCATCTTCGAAAACTACAAAAGCTGACTTACCACCAAGTTCTAGTGTGAGTTTTTTCCCTTGGCCTGCGGTCGATTTACGTATAGAGCGACCCACAGCTGTAGAACCTGTGAAAGCAACTTTATTTACATCTGGATGCGCTGCTAAAGCGGCTCCAGTTTCTCCTGCACCATTAATGATGTTTATTACACCTGCAGGAACTCCTGCCTCTTCACAAAGCCCCGCAAAAAACATTGCTGTAAGTGGAGTGTTTTCTGCTGGCTTCAATATAATGGCGTTTCCCATTGCTAAAGCTGGTGAAATTTTCCATGCAAGCATTAAGAAAGGGAAGTTCCAAGGAATTATTTGAGCAACGACTCCTACGGGTTCGGAGTTTTTTAATTCTGACTTCTGAAGCTGAGCCCAACCTGCATGGTAGTAAAAATGTCTTACCGCAAGTGGGATATCAGAATCTCGTGATTCGCGAATAGGCTTACCATTGTCTAAGGTTTCTAAAACAGAAATAACCCGTGCATTTTTTTGAATAAGTCTAGCCAATGCATATAGGACTTTTGCCCTAGAGTGACCACCAGATTTATACCACTTTTCCTGAGCTTCACCTGCAGACTTAATTGCAAGATCAATTAGTTTATTGTCAGCAATCTCGATGTGAGCTAAAGTGCTATTGTCGGCGGGACTCATAACAGTTATTGTCTCAGCATCCTTTTTTGAAATAAATTTCCCTCCAATAAATTGGCCAAACTTATTATTATTTTTTGTAAGCCATTGCATGGCTTCTTTATCGCTCTCTAGAGCCTTGCTATACTCTAGTTTTTCGAATGATTTATCTAATTTCATTATCTATTGCTAAAGGTTAAGATATTGGATGTCTATAGGCTGCAGAATAATATCCACTTGTAAAATGGTCAAGTTGGCGTTCAATATCTCCTAAAAGACTTGAAGCTCCGAATCTAAATAGATCTGGCTCAAGCCATCTTCGCCCTAATTCTTCCTGCATTAAAGTCATAAACTGTAATGCTGTTTTAGTGTCACTAATTCCGCCCGCGGGCTTGAACCCAATTTTATAGCCGGTTTTTTCGTGATAATCTCGTATCATTCTCACCATTACTAAACTCACAGGGAGAGTTGCATTAGTAGGTTCTTTTCCAGTAGAGGTTTTAATAAAATCAGCACCAGCCATCATGCAAACCTGCGCTGCCTTTGCGATATTAGTTAGGTTACCTAACTCACCTGTTGCGAGTATTGTCTTAAGGTGAGCATCTCCACACGCCTCTCTAAATGACTTAACCTCGTCATAAAGAGTTTTCCAATTGCCTTCAAGAACGTGGCGACGTGAAATAACAATATCAATTTCATCAGCCCCTGCAGCAACAGAATATTTTATTTCTTCTATTCTAAGCGGAAGTGGGGATAGTCCTGCTGGGAATCCTGTAGAAACTGCAGCCAAATGGACACCAGAAGATTTTAATTGCTTTGAGGCTTCACTTAGCATCTCATGATAAACACAAACTGCAGCTGTTTTTATGTTTAAAGAGTCAATCGAAAGCCTAGATTTTAAAATGCTATTTATAGGATTTATCGCTTTGCGGCAAAGTCTGCGTACTCTCTCATTCGTGTCATCACCTGAGAGTGTTGTAAGATCAATTAAAGTTAAGACCTTCAAAAGCCAGGCGGCCTGCTTGTCTTTTTTTATACTGCGTCTCTTACCGTATTCAGCACATCGCTGTTCAACTGAACTGCGATTAATTTTAATATCGCAGAATAATTCTAGTTGAAAATCTACGCCAGGATTTCTTTCTAATTTATCAATCTTCATTAGAAAATGATTTTAAGTAAGAGCTAAGTATTAACGTTACAGACTTCTCAGCTTGCTTTGCAATAAGCAGGGTTTGTTCATGAGAAAGAGTAACATCACCTATTCCTGCAGCATAATTTGTTAAGATTGACAATGCACATAGTGGAATTCGAGCATATCGAGCTACTATAACCTCTGGCACAGTAGACATTCCAACGGCATCTGCACCGAGAATTCCGAGTGCATTAATCTCAGCGGGCGTCTCAAATTGAGGGCCGCACCACCAAGCATATACACCTTCTGTGATGTTAATGTTATTCTCGTCAGCTGCTGAGCGCATTTTATCGGACAGCTCCGCGTTATATGCATCACACATATCGACGAACCTGTCGTTGCCGATTTCTCCAAAAAGAGGTGATACTCCTGTCATATTTATGTGATCTGTGATCAGCATTAAATCACCTGGATTTATGTTCTTATTTATAGCTCCAGCTGCATTTGTTAAAACGAGAGATTCACAGCCGATTTCTTTTAATGTTCTAATGGCGACAGACATTGCATCAGCTTTTCCATGCTCGTAATAATGAGCTCGTCCTTGTAGTATCGCTACTTTTGTGCCTTCAATATATCCTAATATCAATTGTCCGGCATGACCGCCTACTCCAGCTTTTGGAAATCCGGACAAATCTTCAAATGAAATTTTTGAGGTAACTTCAACCTGCTGTGCGAAGGATCCTAATCCGGATCCTAATATTAACCCCACTTTTGGAATAAATCCAGAAGACTTAAGCTTAATTATGTTAGCACAGAATGAAACATGATTAATCATACAAAGCCCAAGTTAACACAGAAATCAATCTCAGTGTCCGACCTTGAGCAAGTTATTAACTTCAATAAGTGACTCTACGGGTAGTTTACATGAGCCCTCTTGGCAAATAAAAAATCTGGTAGATAATTTATCTGCATTCGAAGATGGATATTTCCCTTTCAAAAACTCAGGTTGGCCAGGTAAATCAACGCCGCCTGCTAAGATTATTTGAGGGTAATATTTTAAATCTATTTTTCTTCTTGTATTGTTAAGTTTCTCAGGAATACCTTCAGAAATAGCGACTTCATAAAAAGGTAGTGTGCGCTTCAGTAAAACCTGAGCCCAATTTGTAGACCTTCTTATATTATTGCTGTTTTCCCAAGCGGAAAGTAGCATTCTATCTGAGCGCTCTATCCAATTAAATTTTGAATCATATCTACCCAAGCGGAAAAGGTTATCTGCCATAGTAGAATTTGAAGACGGGATAACGCTGTCGTCATTTTCTTGCTTTTTTGCAAAAAGCTCTTTTTCCTCATTTGAGGTATACCAAAAGACACCTGTTTTTGTATCGTAAAATTTATCGAAACTTATCAGCGTTAACTCTCTTGCTTCAATTAACCATTTGGGATTAAAAGTTGATTCATACATATCTATACAAGCTGCAATTGTAAATGCATAATCCTCTAAAAAAGCATTGATACGCGCCCCGTCTTTTTCATGATAAACATGAAATAGTGAACCGTCAGCTTTTCGAGCTCTTTTCAAAATAAAATCTAATGCTTTTGCCGCTCTATTGAGGTGCTCTTCATTGCCGAAAGTTCTATACGCATCACACAATCCACTAACTGTGAGAGCTGTCCAAGAAATTAAAACTTTATCGTCTAACCCAGGCTTAATCCTTGGAACGTGACTCGTTTCACCTAAAGCGTTTTTCCCATCTCTGTAGTTTGATAAAACCTTATTAATGATATTAAGTCTATCTCGAAACTCTTGAGAACTCAACCCAACAGCCTCTGCAAGATCTTCGTCACTTTCCCAACTCATTAAAACACTATTATCATGTTCCCAATAAGATTTTCCATTAATGTCATAGGCAGTTAATGCAATCTTTAAATCCTCAGGTTTGAGAGCAAGAGCTAGCACATCCTCATCCCAAACATAATACTTACCTTCAACCCCATCACTATCAGCGTCTAAGGCGCTTCTAAACCCTCCAGAAGGATCATCAAGTTCTTGATTTATAAAATCTATGATTCCTAGAGCCACGTCTTTATATCGCTGCTCTGAAAAGACCCTAAAGGCATTAGAATATGTGGTTAAAAGCTGCGCGTTGTCATACAGCATTTTTTCAAAATGAGGTATTTTCCAATCTGTATCAGTGCTATACCGAGCAAACCCACCACCAGCCTGATCATATATCCCGCCTCTTGCCATATTGTCCAAAGTTAGCTTCACTTGAGCAAGGGCATCCTTGTCGTTTCTAACTGTTCCATAATGTAAAAGGAAATCTAAATTAGTCGGAATTGGAAACTTTGGGGCTCCTTTTGAAAGCCCTTTATCCCTGTCCCAAGACCTCCTCCAGTTATCTACTTTCGCATCTATTTCAGCTCCGAATTTATTCCTCTCACTTTTAGACCAAACAAACCCAGCAGCATCCTTAGCTAAACCTTCAATCGGAGCAATAAGCAGATCAGTAGACGCTACCCCTTCTGAGAGCTGAGCAGCATATTGCTCTAATTTTTGAATATTATTATCCTTGATATTTACAATACTTTGAAGTCTTTCAATAAATGTTGTTCTTGGAAAATAAGTACCACCAAACACAGGTCTGCCATCAGGAAGAGCCACGCAATTCAATGGCCAACCTCCTCTTCCAGTCATTAACTGCACGGCATTCATATATACTGCATCAACATCAGGCCTTTCTTCTCGATCGACCTTAATACTCACAAAGTGTTCATTTATATAATCTGCAGCCTCTTCATTCTCGAAAGTTTCGTGTTCCATAACATGGCACCAATGGCAAGCACTATAGCCAACACTTATAAATACAAGCTTCCCCTCTTTCTCAGCTTTCTCAAAAGCCTCATCTCCCCATGCCATCCAATCAACTGGATTATGCGCATGTTGTTGTAAATATGGACTTGATGAGTTTATTAGCTTGTTAGTATGTTTAAACAGAGTAGTGTCACTCATAGGAGCCATAGAATTTGAACACGAACTGCAAGCTAAAAAGGCAGTAAATGCGAATAGAAAGGATGATAAACGCATTTAAATATTGAGGATCTTATTTAACTCGGCGCAGGATGTATCTGGTGCAGTAAATCCCTGCTGAACCTCCGTCAGTAGGAGATTGAACGCCTGTATTTGAAAAGGCAAGTTCCCAACCTTCATAGCTGAGATCATTTAATTTAGAGACCACATCTTGATCATTTTGAAAGATGTTCTCCATCTTAATTCCCATCATAGAATATAGGTTTTTAATTTTCTGTTCATCGAGTTCTCCATCTCCTCCATCTATCAGCATTCTGCTACGCCCTGCACCTCCAGGAACAATAGATTCAATAGTAGTAAATGCCATGTATTCATACGAAGGCGAAGGGGTGTTGAAAGCGAAAAGTGAGACAATCATTGCAATCGACAGACTTAAAACAAATATTTGATTTTTCATAATCCAAAGTTAGTACTAATTTCTTAAAAAAAGAATTCGCATCACTACATTTGCGCCATCAATCTTATCACTATGCCACTAAAAGTTACCGATCCTGCAATTTCCTCTCTCATTAATAGTGAGGCTAATCGACAAATAGAGGGAGCAGAACTTATCGCTTCAGAAAACTTCACAAGCGATAGCGTAATGCAAGCTCAAGGATCCATACTTACAAATAAGTATGCTGAGGGATTGCCGAAGAGGCGATATTACGGCGGCTGTGAGTTTGTAGATGAAGTTGAACAACTAGCTATTGATAGAATTTGTGAGCTGTTTGGTGCTGTTTGGGCTAACGTACAACCACATTCTGGAGCCTCAGCAAATGCTGCAGTTATGCTCGCATGTCTTTCACCTGGTGATACGATTCTCGGTTTTGATCTTTCTCATGGTGGCCACCTTACTCACGGTTCTTCTGTAAACTTTAGCGGGAAGCTTTATAACCCTGTTTTTTATGGAGTTGATGAGAAGACAGGTAGAGTAGATATGAATCAGGTAGCAGAGGTGGCAGAACGCGAACAGCCTAAAATGATTATTTGTGGAGCATCGGCTTATGCCCGTGATTGGGATTACGCTAAATTTCGTGAAATTGCCGATAGCATAGGAGCCATCTTACTCGCAGACATTTCACATCCGGCCGGTCTCATTGCTGCTAAATTACTTATTGATCCTATGCCTCACTGTCACGTTGTGACAACGACCACCCACAAAACCTTGCGTGGACCACGAGGCGGAGTGATTATGATGGGCCAAGACTTTCCTAATCCATGGGGACGCAAAACAATGAAAGGTATTGTACGCCCTATGTCATCTATACTCGATAGCGGAGTTTTCCCTGGAATGCAAGGCGGCCCACTCGAACATGTGATAGCAGCAAAAGCTGTCGCATTTGGCGAAGCCCTAAAGCCATCGTATCGTGAGTACTGTATTCAGGTTGTGAAAAATGCCCAAGCAATGGCTTCAGCTTTTGTTTCTCGTGGCTATCACCTTATTTCTGGAGGGACAGACAATCACCTTATGCTTATCGACCTTCGCAACAAGGACATAACTGGTAAGTCAGCTGAAATTGCTTTAGGAAAAGCTGAAATTACTGTGAATAAAAACATGGTTCCATTCGATACTCGTTCACCTTTTGTAACTTCAGGAATGCGTGTTGGCACTCCTGCCGTTACAACCCGTGGACTTGTGGAGTCGGATATGGAACAACTCGTAGCTTGGATGGACGAGGCTATTATGAACCATGAAGATGAGTCGGTTCTTGAGAAAATCGGAATGGAGGTTAAGGCTAAGATGTCAACTTTCCCACTTGTTAGTTAAGAAGGTTAGTTAAGAAGGTTAGTTATAATTGAGGTTTAATTCTCCTTGCTTGAATATCCTCATTTCCGACATCGTCTAATGGATTGAAATTCCCATCAGGTAAACCTAAAAGGGTTATTCTAGTCACCTTTCCTTTTGAGAATAGCATTTGGATTTGGGAACAAGTAGCTCTGTTTAAACTGATGTCATCCAAATCATCTATTGAGTAATAATTTGCTCTTCCGTTGCCTATTACATCAACACTTGACAGTTTACCCTTCGAAAAATGGGCGAACAAATCTCGGCCTGATATTACGTGGTCTAGCGAGTCATTTGCCGGGCTTAAGACATTTGCATTCCCCATCAATTGCATGCTGGTTGGCCTATTTTCCTTTAGGTTCATCTTTACAGTGTCTCCTGTCATTTCGTCTTCTTCAGACCAAACAACAGGTTTTCCCAATAGCCACATTTCATCAACATTCCTATCCCAAGAAAGCGAATCCCCGCTACCAGAGAATGCACCCTGATTAAACACAACCTCTCCCGATGCATATAACATTTCTTCTCGTCGTTCAAGTCTAAGAGTGTTCATTTTAAGAGTGTCAGATCCTTCAATATTCACGATTTGGACTAAATTATCAGATAACCCTGTAACTAAATCAGAATTTTCTGCGCGGGAAGCGAAGGAGCCCTTCACGTTCATAGTTCTACTACTGTCGCTTATCATGACGTGGCCCCAAGCCATTCCCTCGTTCTTATCTCTGTTTACAATAATGCTATCTCCAGATAATAGACCTTGGTCATCCATCATTGATGCCCCGCCAGAAAACCAACCTATACCAGTTTTACCGTTAAACTCTCCTTTCTCACATTTAATAATAGCGCCATTGATTTCAAGATAAGATGATTTGTAAAGCCGCAACGATTTACTATTTCTATCTATAGAAAGCGAGTCAGACTGAATAACATCTTTGAGTTCTAAAATTTCAACGTTGCCTCCAGCATATAATCTATTTGTTGTAGAGCTGTAAACTCCTAGATTACTAGATAAATAACGGTCTCCCTCAATGATTGTTGCCCTCTCGTAGTATGAAACAAGTTTTGTGTCCAGGTTGTAGGTTAGAGATGGGCAGGAAATGTTCAGTGCTTCATGATTAAAAGTTACGTCACCTTTTATGTATACAGAACCTATATCTGGGTCGAGAACACCATAATCAGCTCTAAGTTTTGTGGAGGGTTCTTGTGATATTACAACTTGGCTAAAGACCTCAAATCGGCCATCGTCAAACCGATAAGCGCTATCGCAAGTGAGAATTGCATCATCGAAAGCGAGTTTAACATCGCCGATAAGTCTTGAGGCGTCGGAAATTTCAGGGTTGCGTTCTATCACCGATGCTCCTAAAATATTTATTCGAGTCTTTCCGGAAGTAGGTGTGGAGGTAGAATCAGTTTGGGCTGTGGGAGAAAAAGACGATAAAATAAAGAACAAAACGAATACGCACGCCTTAAATAGGAGCTTGATAGTATAAGCTTTGTATAGGTTTATTTTCATCCAACGACTCCGGCCGCTACTGTTAAATGCGTGCTGGGATCCACTAAGATAAACGCACCAGTCGTACGATTCTTGCGATAACTGTCAGTTAAAATTGGTGAAGCTGTTTTAATTTTAATTCTCGCGATATCATTTGTAGAAACCACCTTATTTTCCTCATTTCTATGAAGGGTGTTAATATCAATACAGTATAGGATTTCCGTGACTTTTGCCTGCACTTCATTGGTGAGGTGTCTAAGAATAAATCGTGAAGAAGGGTTGAGTGGTTTTTCTCCTAGCCAACAAATTCTTGCGTCTAGAACCGTTACAACATCAGGCTGATTGTTCATTCTCACAAGCATATCGCCTCGTGAAATATCTATATCATCTTCAATAGTCATTGTGACGCTTAGTGGAGGGAAGGCTCTTTCAAGCTTTTCGTCCCCAAGGGTAATTTCTTTAATGGTAGACTCTTTTCCACTAGGTAAAGCTATGATCTTGTCTCCTGGTTTGAACACTCCTGAAGCTATACGTCCTGCGTATCCACGGAAATCTCTATGCTCATCGGTTTGAGGCCTTACAACATATTGAATTGGAAAGCGGCAGTCTTGAAGATTTCTATCTGCGCCAACATGAACATTTTCCAGATGGTGTAAAAGTGTAGATCCCCCATACCAACTCATATTATCTGACTTATCGACAACGTTATCACCTAAAAGAGCGCTTATAGGTATGAATGTGATGTCTGTGATATCAAGGCGTGAACTAAAGCTCTTGTATTCTTGGACTATTTCTCTGTATCTCGCCTCATCAAAATCTACGAGGTCCATTTTGTTGACACAAACCACTAAATGTCTTAGACCTAGTAATGAAGCAATAAAGCTATGTCTGTTCGTTTGCTCAAGTATACCATGGCGGGCATCGATTAATATTATAGCAAGGTCAGCCGTTGATGCTCCTGTAACCATATTTCTCGTATACTGAATATGTCCAGGGGTGTCAGCTATAATGAACTTTCTACGTGGTGTAGCAAAATATCTATAGGCTACATCAATTGTAATCCCTTGCTCACGCTCAGCTCGGAGTCCGTCAGTTAGAAGGCTTAGGTCAGGTCCATTAATCCCTTTTTGGATGGAATCGTTTTTAATGTCTT
>ENA-OSET01000884-OSET01000884.1-sediment-metagenome-genome-assembly--contig:-NODE-884-length-32633-cov-3.408097_pt1 | contig 32633 bp, 26 predicted proteins | sample MGYA00237882_ERZ534229 | MGnify/ENA primary metagenome ERZ534229 (study PRJEB26408, sample SAMN06266212) | sediment metagenome | isolation source: Hudson Canyon methane seep mesocosm | place: USA:Hudson... | reverse complement strand
GCATTATTTCTGTTTAGCGCAATAAGCAATTCTTCCTGGGCGTTTACCAATTGAGGTGAATATAATTCGTATAACGCTTGGCCTGCTTCCACGGGATCACCCGAAGCCTTAACAAAGAGCTTTTCAACCCAGCCTTCAACACGCGGATGTATATGAACAAGCTTATCTTCGTCATACCGCACATAACCAACGGTAGTAATGTCGGACTGTAATACACGCATGCTTGCTTTTTGTGTTCTGACACCCAGGTTATTAACGACATCCGGAGAAATTGAGACAGTACCTGCGCCTGCAGGGCTAGGCTCACGTTTATAAACCGGAATCAAATCCATACCCATAGGAGATTTTCCAGGCTTGTCCCTTCGGTAGTTTGAATCCATTGGTGCAACCCAGTAGAGCGGTTCAGATGTATCTGCACTTTTAGTTGCCTCCCCGCCAGTTTCTTTTCCAGGCTCGAGAAAAACAGCGGAACCAAGCCCAAGTACAATTCCCGTCAACAGAAGAGAACCTTGTTTTAGCATCACAGATGTTTTCATGAGCGAACTCCTTCACTGGCGTGCTCGGGCGTCTTGGGAAGAAAATAATTTATCTTGGCTACGGTTTTCAGGTAGTCAACACGAATATTCAAATAGTCAATATTGGCATTCAACTCTGCTATTCGAGCTCGAATAACCTCCGAAAAATCTCCGTCGTTATGAGTGTAAGCCGTTAAAGAGGCCTCGGCTTGATCGTGAACCTCTTTTAACAAACGGTCGCGATAAAGAATCTTTCTCTCTGATAAACGCTTCAAAATCACATGAGCTTCTTCAAAGCTTGTTCGTAGGGACCTCAACGCTAATATTCTATCGGTTTTGGTGGCACTTTCGGTTGCCACCGCCGACTGAACAATTTTGTCTTGCCGGTTTTCAGTGAATAGCGGCACATCAAAGCTAACAGCAAAAGAGAAAAAATCACTTCTTTCGACACCCAATGGATCGTCATCACGATAGCCATAACCCAGACTCAAGCCCCATTGAGGTTTGTATTGCTGCTGAGCGATCAGCACATTAGTTCCGCCCACCTTAACTTTTTGATCGAGAATCCTGATAGACGGATGACGTTGTAACCAATTTATTAATCTAGCTTCACTGACACTTCTTGTTTCAATAAGACCTGGGTGACGTAGAACCAGCGTCGGCAACTCGGAGTCGATAGATAGCCTTACGGTTTCAATAGTCGGCAACCATTCACTAAGCTGCGCCCGAGCCCGCTCTTCCCGCTGCTGCAAGACAGTGAGGCGATCCTCTAATCTTGTGAGTTCCAACTGGGCTCGAATTAAGTCTTGTTGCCGGGTTTTTCCGAGCGCACTGGTGTAGCTCGACTGAGCGACGTCCACCAGGTGCTCAAACAGCGCCCGATCTTTTTCTATCAAACGAATGGCTTCTCTATTCCGGTAGTTTTCCAACCACAAATGGGCCACTACAACGCCTAGCTTCTCACTGCGTTCCAGTCGCATAATAGAATGCTCTGCTCCCAGCTCCTGCAGGTGACGCTGCTTAAGCGCACGGGAGTCGCCCCGAGGAAAAACCTGACTAAAACCCACTGTTAATTGGCTCATCGGCTCTTGGTTTAACTCAAAGCTATCGAGAGGTAGATTGGCAATACTCATTTTAATCACTGGGTCTGGCAGCTGTCCGGCGACAACGCTATTCGCTCGAGTAGACTGTTCCCGAAACCGACTTGCCTCTAACCACAGGTCATTCTGCGTGGCCATCAATATTGCCTGATCCAGAGTGATAACACCCTGCGCCGACGCCTGTGGCACAACATTGAATAAAGTAACTAGAACAAACGCCAACAGTCGATAGGCAATCATCTTTTTACATCTCATTTTTAAGCACATAAAAACTCCCCATCAGAGGGATTTGTGTGACCGTGAGGCCATTTCAAAAGAGAGTTTTTACACTCCCGCCGTCAATTTGGGAGTAGGGCCTGGCCGAACGGCAGGCACAGCTACGCCGCGTCAGCGGGCAATAGGAGGGCGAAAAAGGGAGGTCGAGATTTGGCGATACTGCAGTCCCGAATAATCGTCTGGAGACTGCGTTATTAAAGGATCCAAAATAAACAGGGAGGATGTGAGCATCACTGGCGAAAAGGTGCCAATGCGGCATTCGTTATCAGGGCAACATTTTGTCAGGAGGTTCTTATCCAAACCAACATCACCGTCGAGGGAAACAGCGCTTTTACCATCGCCGCAGCCAGTATGGTCGGTCGATTCCTCGACGCTCAACTCCACCACTTGCACATCAGACGGCAGAGACGTCATCTCGCTGTGGCAGTTCACAAGGGAAAACGCCATCACCTGGCCGATGAATGTACTCATCAGTATGGCGAGAACTACTTTTATGGTCGTTTTATTGTGCATGGGTCGCTATCTGTTTGATGGCTCGTATGGAGTCTATCGCGCCACATTAGTTTAAATTATGGCGACTTGCAATGTCACGACCCAATAAATCGACGGCGCTGGTCTTCCGACTTTCCACTTAGCGCTTGTAGCTTTTATGTCCGCAAGGCCTGGGAGCACAGTGCTTGTTTAGGCGATAAATGGCACAGCAACTTGCATTAGTCGTCGACTTCCGTTATATCGACTATACTCTTTATGCTATTCACAGGGGGCTGACGCCTCTAATATTTACTGTTTCGTCAGAAAAATACTCGGGATGTAAGATACAGTTGGGATAATTCAGGCATATCTGTAATGACAGACAACGACGATAAAGAAGCGGCTACGTTCACTGAGGTTACCCTTCAGTTCGACGAAAGCTGTGACTGCCTCAATGCCCACCTGGCAGAAACCCCGATCAACCCGAATTTTTCACTTGCTGACCTTCAGGCACTTATTCAGGCTCAACAGTACGAATCCTTGTTTTACGAACCTAACGCTCTCACCAACCTGATGAAACGGGTCAACGAAAAAGAGCGTGGAGTTTTCCCGATCGCGCTGCGTAAAGATGCAGAGGTTTCGGTCAAGGTATCCAGCGAGGCAATGAAGGCAACAATCACCACAACGCAGCCTTTTGGCGGTAAAAAAGTCACACAAAAGAGAATCAAATCGGCTATTGCCAAGGCTCGTATAAAACCTGAATTTTGCGATTTGTCGGCCCTGCAGAAATCGTTAACCGAACCCGTGACAGACTTGGTTTTCGCCCAGGGCAAACAACCGGTTCCCGGCATCGATAGTTCTTTCAACGCTCTGGTGGAGGCAATTGTTTATCACGCTCCTGCCATAGATGAAGAAACAGGGAAGGCTGATCTCAACGATATCCTCGACTTTACAACGGTAGATGCCGGCGATTCTCTAATGACCCGCACACCTGCGACTGAAGGCGAAAACGGTTGCAATGTCCTGGGCTATTCAATTACTGCAGAACCTGGTCAAGACACTCCCTTTACCAATGAGATTGAAGGCGCGATTGTCGACCCCAGCAATGAAAATAAGATCATTGCAACGGAGATCGGCCACCCGGTCATCATGCCCGATGGCGTAAGAGTTGATAAAACATTGACGGTGAGTGACGTCGATTTTCGCACTGGCAATATTGATATCGATGGATCCCTGCTGGTGAAGGGCGAAGTTAAATCCGATATGGAGATCACTGTCACGGGCGATGTCATAGTGGTTGGCGTTGTGGCTAATGCCACCATCACTGCAGGCAATGACATATCAATAAAAGGCGGCGTTATCGGCACTGAAGACAAAGATGAAGCAACACAAACACCTACCGCAACACTAAACGCAGGCTGCTCGATCAAAGCGCAATTTGTCAGCCTTGCAAATTTAAACGCCGGTAAAAATATCGAAGTCGCCGAATACATTGCCCACAGTGAGGTAGTGGCTAAAGAGAAGGTGTTGGTGGGCCAAGACGGCGGTAAAGGGAGAGTTTTCGGTGGGCACTGCCAGGCATCAGAGTCTGTTATCGCCAATATTATTGGCACTGAAACAGATGTTCGAACGCAAGTTAGTGTGGGGGCAACCGCCACACACCGCGAAAAACAGGCTCAATTAGCTGAGGAGAGAGCCGCTCTGAGCACTCAGAACCAACAGCTTCTGGAGGTGCTGATGAAATTCAAACAACTCGCGGAAACTCAGGGACTCAACGCAGAACAAAGCAAGAAAGTTGTTTTAATTCAGGAAAACATTTCTGCCGGCGATCAAAAAATTGAAGCACTGACCGGGCAAATCACTCAATTAAGTGAAGAGCTCAGCGACACCTCCCAGTCTGATATTACCGTTAAGAAAGCAATGTTTCCCAATGTGCTTGTTGCCGTCAATGGACTCGAACTGCCCATCAGGCAAGAAATAAAGTCTGCCCACTTTATTCAGCAGGGCAAAGATATAAAATGGACCAGCCTCTGATCGTTTTTTGTACCTAGTAAAGGCTTAGGCGGCTCACTACACGAGCCGAATGGCTGGCGGCCGCCTTTCCTTTAACTAACACAGTTTATACGCGCGCGATTTTCTTAACTTCGCCGGTCTTCACCTTAACGGTACAACGAACGTTATAGGCTGTGTCACTCTCTCCAGAGATGCGCATCAGGACCTTTTTAACACGACCCGAACCCGTGATTCCTTTAAAACGGATTTGAGCGTCTTCTGACAGACCCAACTCCTGGGGTGCGGCAGCTTTGCAGCTGTCTATAATTGCAGTGTTCTTGCCAGCCAATGCGGGAGTGGCAGCGACGAGGTTTAAAGACAGGGCGATTAAAGCAGCATTTAAAGTTTTCATAGTGTTCCCGTTTACCTATAAGTGGGTTGATTTGTTACGACAGCTGTTACATTCTAACCCCTGCAATTATTATCAACAACATTCTTTTGTGCAACAGAGGCGTGCAAATATGCAGAACGTGAACTGGGAAGGTATTCAATACTGCCTGGCAGTGATTCGAGAGGGCTCCATCAGCGCGGCGGCAAAACAGCTCAACGTCAACCACACCACGGTCTCCAGACGTATCTCAGGCCTGGAGTCGCAGCTTAACGTGCGTATTTTCGACCGCTCGACGGCGGGCTGGCTATTGACCCCGCTTGGGGAAGCCATCTTGCCTTCAGCCCAAAATATGGAGGAAGAGTTCTTCAATTTGTCTCGGTCGGCACTTGCCGATCAATCCGAATTACGAGGAAGCCTGCGTGTTACGGCGGTGGAGGGTCTCTTCAATCGAGTGCTTATAGGGCCACTGGCGGAATTCTCGAAGCGATACCCTGAAATCGACATTGAGATTATGTCTTCCGGCAATCTGGTTGATCTGGCAACCCATGAAGCAGACATTGCTTTTCGGGTAACGGACCAACCGCCTCCCGAGCTGGTCGGTAAAAAAATTGGCAACCTGGCCTTTTGTGTTTATGCCACCCACGAACTATTCGCTCACTGGAAAGAAAACCCCGAGGACGTCTCCTGTATCGTCTGGCGAGACACTGGTTCTGACGCCCCCACCTGGGTTCAGCGGCATTTTCCCAATATGCGTGTGAGATTCCAGGTCAACTCCCTGAATGTATTAATGGGCATGGTCACCAAAGGTGCGGGTTTTGCAGTATTACCCTGCGCGCTGGGCGATCGAGAACCCTCTTTGACACGGGTGTTACCTACCGAAGCTAAAGAGGCAGTAGGTTTCTGGGTATTAAGTCATATCGACCTGCGCACAACAGCCAGGATCCGTATATTCCGCGACTTTATGATTGATTCCATTACTCCCCTGGTACCGCTGATGGAGGGGGCTTGCCCAAACGAATGGAAAAAACCCAACCCCTATCCGATTGACTGAGCACACCATGAAGGGCGGGCCACATAAGCCTGACTTATAGGCCGGGATCACTAAATTAAATAAATCTCAGTGCTTCGACGTGATAACTTAGATCTATTCTAATAAAGCACTGGATTCACCTATTCTATAGCAGTGCTAAACCCATCACTCAGAGAGAACCTCATGGTTGACGAAATTAAAACCAGTTATCGCGCCTGTCATTTATGTGAAGCGATTTGCGGATTGGAAATTAAAACCCAAGGCGAACAGGTAATATCCATTAAGGGCGATAAAAATGACCCTCTGAGTCACGGCCATATTTGTGCCAAAGCCGCCGCGCTGCAGGACCTGCATTTTGACCCGGACCGGCTCAAATTCCCTGTTAAACGAGTCGATGACAACTGGGTGCAAATTAGCTGGGAAGAAGCCTTTGAAACCGTCGCACAAAACCTGGCCAAGGCACAGGATACCCACGGCCAGAACGCTGTCGCCCTCTATGCCGGCAACCCCAATGTACACAACTATGGCAGCATGACCCACGGCGGCATTCTGCGCAGGGTACTCAAAACAAAGAGTAATTTCTCGGCCACATCACTCGACCAGTTACCTCACCACCTGGTGTCTTACGCCATGTACGGGCATCAATCCATGTTGCCGATTCCCGACATCGACCACACTCAGTATATGTTGATCATCGGGGCCAACCCTCTGGCGTCGAACGGCAGCATTATGACGGTTCCCGATGTCACCAAACGCCTGAAGGCGATTCAAAAAAGGGGCGGCCGGTTTATTGTCATAGACCCCCGAAAGAGTGAAACGGCTAACATTGCCGACGAACACCATTTTATAAAACCTGGCTCAGATGCCTTTATGCTGATGGCGATGATCCACACTCTATTTGCGGAAAGCCTGGTAGACACAGGGCATCTGGAAGAGCGACTGGAGGGCATTGATGACGTATGCCGCACCGTTGAACCCTTCACCCCGGAGCTTGCGGAATCGCAGACAGGCATAAGCGCTGACACCATTCGCCAGATGGCACGCGACATGGCCCAAATTGAAGGCGCGGTCTGTTACGGGCGCATGGGGGTTTCCACCCAGGTGTTTGGCACGCTTTGCCAATGGGCCATTCAGGTCATCAATATTCTAACCCACTCTCTCGACGTTCGCGGCGGTGCTATCGTCTCCTCTCCGGCCTTTGGTTATGTAAAACCCGGAGACTCTGGCGCCGGGCACTTCGCCCGCTGGCACAGCCGCGTTAGCGGACAACCGGAATTCAATGGTGAATTCCCCAGCCCCGTGCTGGCAGAGGAGATACTCACGCCGGGGGAAGGGCAAATCCGGGCGCTGATCACCATGGCAGGCAACCCTGTACTCTCTGCCCCTAACGGTCGGGAAATGGATCGCGCGCTGAGCGACCTGGACTTTATGGTCTCCATTGACCTTTATATTAACGAGACGACCCAGCACGCAAATATTATTCTGCCACCTACGGGTGCACTGGAACACGACCACTACGACCTGGCATTTCACCGCCTGGCGGTTCACAACACCACACGTTACAACGAACCTCTTTTTGAGCCCGAGCCCGGCACACTTCACGACTGGCAGATTCTTAACGGCCTCGGCCAAAAACTGGCAGAAATAAAAGGCGTCGACTTTAAACCTTCGCCTGCACCAGACAAACTGATTGATATGGGCATTCAACACGGCGTATACGGCGAGTCGTCGGGTCATGACTTAGCCCTCAGTCTGGATAAAATTAAGCAACACCCACACGGCCTCGATCTCGGCCCATTGCAACCTGGGCTGGCTGAACGACTGTGCACAAAATCGGGTCAGATCCATATGAATATAGACTTCATACTGGAGGACGCCGACCGCCTACAACAATCTGCTCAGCCTCAGGGCACACAAGAATTACTGCTTATCGGTCGCAGGCATGTTCGCAGTAATAATTCATGGATGCACAACTACAAGCGGCTGATAAAGGGCAAACCACGTTGGCAGTTATTGATGCACCCTGAAGACTTGGCCGCCCACCAACTGGAAGATAATTCACAAGTGCGTATACAATCCAGAGTGGGCGAGGTTGTCACCACGGTGCAAGCCAGCGAAGAAGTTATGCCTGGCGTGGTCAGCCTTCCCCACGGCTGGGGACATAAACGCAAGGGCGTTAAAATGACAATCGCAGCAGAACAGGAAGGCGTAAGCTGCAATGATCTCACCGATGAAAAACTCATTGATGCCGTCAGTGGCAACGCTGCGTTTAACGGCGTACCCGTAAAAGTTTCAGCCGTCGCTTGAGTTCAAGCCTGTAGCGCTTACACCACTCACACACCCAAACTCTGCAACTTTCAGAGTTTGGGTCTTGCTCTGTCTATGATAAACGAACAGTCAATCCCATCCGGCAAGGTGCCGTAAACCCTGCCCGAGTTCGTCTCACTCAGCCGAGACCGGCAAAACGCATCGGCAATCGTCGAGTCGCCAAACTGAATCAGGGAAGACGCTTGAATAACAAGAGCCATGTGTTCAACAATTGTTCGCGCATGAAACTCCATATTGTCACGAGAAACAAAATGAGACTTCAGAGTTTGTTGGGCGCGATCAAACTGCGCGTTAACACCTCTGGCTTTGGCGGTTTCTTCCATAAATGCGTCGAGAGAATCCGGGTTTTTTGTCAGTGCACGCATCATATCTAAACATTGAACGTTACCGCTGCCTTCCCAGATTGCATTGATCGGTGCCTCACGATACAGCCGGGGCATAATAGAATCCTCCATCACACCACTACCACCAATACACTCCATGGCTTCATAGGCATGGCCCGCTGAACGTTTGCAAATCCAGTACTTGCCAACCGCGGTACCCATTCTAACCAGGGCCTTTTCACGCTCATCCTTCTCGCTATTGTCCAACGCCCGGGCTATACGCAAGGTCAGCCCCAACGCAGCCTCCTGCTCAATCACCAGATCCGCCAATACATTTTGCATCAAGGGCTGATCAATCAGCGGCCTGCCAAAAGCCGATCGCCGGCTGCAGTGGTGGGTGATCTGCGCCACTGCCTGGCGCATTCCTGAGGATGATCCAATCATGCAATCAAAACGTGTCATGGCCACCATTTCCAGAATGGCAGCCACACCCCGCCCCTCTTGACCCACCATCCATCCCAGTGCCCCGCGCAATTCCGTTTCACTGGACGCGTTAGAGACATTGCCCATTTTATTTTTTAGTTTCTGAATTTGAATCGGGTTTTTTGTGCCGTCGGGACGCCATCGCGGCACCAAAAAACAACTCAGTCCAGTTGTTGTCTGGGCAAGCACCAAAAACAAATCACTCATGGGAGCAGAGACAAAATATTTATGACCGACCAATTCATAGGCCTGACCCGGACCACCCTCTCCCAGGGCATAAGCGCGGGTGCTATTAGCCCTGACATCGGAGCCACCCTGTTTTTCTGTCATCGCCATGCCCACCGTCAGCGCCGTCTTCTGACTATCGGGTATATTGCGAGGATCATATTCGGAGGCGAGAATCTTGGGGGCCCACTGCTTAAATAAGTCCGCTTGGTTTTTCAGTGCGGGTATTGCGGCAGAGGTCATCGTTATAGGACATCCATGACCGGCCTCGACCTGCGCCAACATATAGTATTTGGCAGCGCGCTCCACCTGCGCACCTGCGTGTGAGTCCCGCCAGTGAGATGCGTGCAAACCCTCTTCCACCGCCAGATTCATCAGCTGATGATAAGCCGGATGAAATCGCACCTCGTCTATTCGCTGTCCCTGGCGACTGTGGGTATGCAATACAGGTTTGACTTCATTCGCCTGAAAGCCCCACTCAATTGTGTTTGACGAACCACAGACTGCTCCAAATTTTAATAAACCCTCCTCAGACAGGCCCGCCCCATGGGCCGCAACCCCTTCGCGCAAAGCCTTGTCTTGCGTATACACATTGTAGTTCTCAAGCGCCGCCGGCTGGTTAACAACATCATGGGTTTCGGCCCAATACGCCGTGCTGGGTTTGAAGTCTTCTGAATCGTGCATAAGCTGAATTCTCTTTCGCCGAAATAAGCATGTAATGAATCATAATAGTGTGATTCGGCGTCACCTGAAATGGCTTATTCGTTATAAATTTGTGACACTTTCGTGAATGCTGCGTGATGCTCCACTGCAATACTGAGATTTCAAAATCAGCAAAAGTGGAGAGCCACACCATGCCCAAATCTAACTATTTAGCCCCCGTACTCTTATTTGCATCCTGCGCTCTGGTCAGCACCGTTTCATTGGCACACGGCAAGGAAGAAAGAACCACAGGAAGAGGCGCTGCGGGCGCCCCCGTCGTCTACGTTGAGACTCAGGGGCTGTATTACGACTCTATTGCCCTGACAGACTTGCCAATGAAAGGAGAGTTCCAACAGTTGATTCCCGGAACCAATGGTTTGGCAACCCAGTATGGCCCAGGCGAGGTGGGTTACCTTGGAGGCCGCTGGTGGATAGATCTAAATGCAGATGGAGAAATGGATGAGGGCGACAAATTTTTCCTTTGCCCGCTATTAGGGCCCGGCCGCGAGACGCCTTAATACCTGTAATTGAGTTGCCCAGGGCACAGCGTTATGCCCTGGCACTCTTCTTTACGACAGTTCAAAGCGACAAGTTAACGTGCTGTCCAACCGCCATCCAATACGATTTCCTGGCCGGTAATATTTCGCGCCACATCGCTAATTAAATAGCTCATCGCACCCGATAGCTCGTCCATTTCAATGAAACTCTTCTTAGGCATTGGCTCAAGCATAATTTTATACACGACATCTTCTTCAGAAATACCGTTTTCTTTGGCCTGATTGGCAATCTGTTTTTCAACCATGGGCGTTTTAACATAAGAGGGGCAAAGCGTATTGATCGTGATATTTTGATCTGCGGTTTCTAAGGCCACGACTTTTGAAAAACCCAGCAGGCCATGTTTTGCCGCCACGTAGGCACTCTTATGGGCTGAAGCCACCAGTGAATGAATGGAGCCGACATTAATGATGCGGCCAAAATTCTGTTGGCGCATCATCGGCAGCAGGGCTCGTGTTAACATAGCCGGCCCGACAAGCAGAACATTGTTAATTAATCTCCAGCGATCAACGGGAAAATCCTCGAGCTTGGACACATGCTGAATACCCGCATTATTCACCAGTACAGACACCTGAAGCTGGTCTTTTTCAAGGGAATCCACCACACCGGCAATATCCTCATCACTGCAAACATCCAGGCGATGTGGCACCGCTGACAAACCCTCGCCACACAGTGTCTCTGCCGCCGCCTGAGCAGCTTCAAGATTGGCGTCGGTCAAAATAACCGTATAACCCTGCTCTGCCAATTCCCGGCTCAAAGCCAAACCAATGCCACTGGCCCCACCGGTCACTAATGCTGCTTTATTTCCCATCTCGATACCTTACGATTCACTCAAGTCAATGTTCATGCAGCAAGCTTAACTACCACACACCTCTCTAAATCCAGCTGCCACAAACGGGATCATGCGATCATAGGCAGCGTCAAAATCTGATGACAAACACTTTCCTCCAGACAGTCGGTCGATACGCCCGGTTTGCGCCAATGTAAGAGCCAAAGCCCCCGACACATAGTGATAACACCAGTGAATATCTTCATCTTTGGCATTGGGGAAAGCCTGTTTAAGCGCCTCGATAAACTCACCCACCCGGCGATCAAAGTTATCTTTCATCAGTTTTTTATTCCAAATCGGAGACGTCATTACATAGGCCAACAGGGCCATATAATTTTTCCAACCTGGATCGCCCGTTTCCTGGGCAAATTTCAGCGGCAGCAGAAATGCTTCAATAATCTGTTCGAGTGTCTGGGGTTTGTTGGCAGAATCTTTCTGACTCGCCAGAAGCAGCTCTCGACGAGTTGTGCTCAGCAGTTCGGCCCGACGATTGAAAACCGCGTAAAATACATCTAATTTTTTACCAAAATGGTAGTTTGCCAGCGCCACATCCACCTGGGCGCCGCTGGATATCTGCCGCATGGTAACGCCGTCGTAACCATGCAACGCAAAGAGCTCTTCCGCTACATCCAGTATGCGCTCGCTCTTTTCGCCCTTGCCCTTTTTGCTCATACTACCCTCACAAATATGCTGTTCGATTTGCATATTCAACACTTGTTGAATATAGTGCCTCATCAACTGTTGAAACACAAGTCTGGAGTATTACATGATGTCAGCCGAAATATTTAAATATTTGTTCACCGGTGCCTATGTCGCTCTGGTTTATTGGCTTTCCTGGGTTGGCATGCGCAGAACCAAGGACATCGGCGGCTTCTCTATCGGCAATAAAGATATGAGCCCTTACCTCATTGGCATCACACTTGCCGCGTCAATCGCCTCCACGGCCACCTTTGTGATCAACCCAGGATTTATTTACGCCCATGGCTTTTCAGCATACTTGCACTATGGCCTTGCGGGTTCTCTCGGCATATTGACGGCATTTTTGGTGCTATCAAAAGGCTTTTTAAGACTTGGCGAAGAAAAACAGGCATTAACCATTCCCGACTGGATCTATCATCGCTATCAACACCGGGGGTTCAGCCTGTTTTTTGCCTTCATCAACCTGCTGTCTGTCACCTTCGTGGTGCTGATATTAGTGGGCTGTAGCATGCTGATGACGGGTATATTCCCCATCGAACAAAAAACGGCACTGATCGTTGTTTTGCTGTTCGTATTTTCCTATGTCTTGATGGGGGGCACCTACGCCCATGCCTACACCAATACACTCCAGGGAATCATGATGATTTTTGTCACCCTGCTGCTATTTGTTGAGGGCCTGAGTTACTTTGACGGGGGCTTCTTTACCGCACTGAAAACCGTGAGTGAATCCTATGCCGCGGCCTACAATACCGACAGTTCGCTCTATTACAGCTTTTTCTCGGTATTTGGCAGTGGCTTCATCATTACCTTTGCACTCATGTTGCAACCGCATATTTTGACTAAGGTGCTCTATCTACGCAGCGAAGCCGACATCGGCAAGTTTATTGGCACAACGGTGATTGTCGGCACACTGTTCACCTTGATATTGATGGTGGGTTTCTACGCGCGCCTGGCGGGACTGGACATTCCAGCCCAGGATACTGTTGTGAGAGAGTACCTTTTACATGAATTCAGTGGTTCGGCCATGGGCGAGCTAACACTTACTTTCATATTCATAACACTGCTGGCAGCAGGCATGAGCACGCTGGATGGTATTTTGGTGTCGCTGTCCGCCATGGTGGTTAACGACATCGTGACGCCACTGAGTGGAGACAAACACAAGGGGCTTGCCTGGTCTCGCTGGGTATTAGTGCTGGTCGGCATCATCGGCCTGATACTCGCCTGGAATCCGCCTGCACTGATCGGCTTGTTTGCTCAAAAAGGCGTATATGGCTTGGCTGCAGCGTCGTTGGTGCCCATGTTATTTGGTGTGCTCATTCGAGGGCATATCCCCCTGTGGATAGTGAGTAGCGCCGCGGTGATGGGCCTGCTGATTCACTTTTACCTGAATCTTTTTGGCGGTGTTCTGAACCCAGCGGTTTCAGCCAGCTATGCCATTGTTATTTCGACAGTTTTTGCCTCGGCCAGCCTCTTTGCTCACAGATCAATGAGCACTGAAAAGCAACTCGCCACTAAATAAATCTTGACAATTCAACAAGAGTTGAATATTTTTGGCTTTAAGTTTCAACGCTTGTTGAAACTTTTGCCGAGCCTTCAAGCGGTAGCTCCGGCACAAATTGATAGTTCTAAGGACACAGAATCTCAAAGGGGATCGCGCGCCGGAATTTTTAGGCAGCGAATGATAACGATAGCAATACGCACATATAAAAGGTGTCACATGAAACGCATAAATGATGAGAGAAAAGTACTCGCAACCGTGATCGCGGCCTGCACCACAATGGGTATGATATCTGGCCAGGCATGGTCACAAGCCGACGATAGTTTTGCCCTGGAAGAGATTGTGGTCACCGCGCAAAAGCGCGAACAGAATCAACAACAGGTACCCGTTGCGATTACCTCCTATAGCTCTATTGAGCTGGAACAGAAGGCAATCAATACCATTGTTGACCTTGAAAAAAGTTCACCCAACACCCAGTTTCGCGCCAGTCGTGCAACCAACTCCACCCTGACCGCCTACATTCGAGGTGTCGGCCAACAGGACCCACTGTGGGGATTTGAACCCGGTGTTGGTGTGTATGTTGACGACATCTACTACGCTCGACCCCAGGCTGCGGTGATGGATGTTTTTGATGTTGAACGAATTGAAGTATTGAGGGGCCCCCAGGGAACCCTGTACGGAAAGAATACTGTCGGTGGCGCAATAAAATATATCACTAAAAAAATGACCGGTGATGCGACCGTGAAAGCGAGTTTGGCGGCGGGCACCTTTGGCCAGCAGGATTTAACACTGTCTGGTCAGCTCCCTCTGATAGAAGACAAACTGTATGTCGGCGCGGCCATTTCAAATATGACTCGCGACGGCTACGGCACAGTGGATACCGGTTATGACATTGCTACCGGTACTTTCAACAGCAGTGAAGAGAATTACAACAAAGATGTATCTGTCGCGCGAATCAGTGTTGAGTATACGCCGACCGAAGCTTTGTTCTTCCGCTTCGCCATGGACAAAACGGATGATGATTCGAATCAGATCTGCGGCACACAATCGACTCAGACGACCCTGACACATCCAGCTACCGGCGAGTTGTTCCTAGCCTCCGGCGACCCCTATGATTCCGCGTGTGGCACCACTCATAAGTCTAATGTTGAAAATGAAGGTTTCTCTTTTACCGCTCAATACGATATCAGTGAGCAACTCGCGCTGAAATATGTCTATGCTGATCGGGAAGGTGAAACACAACAGTTCATTGATTTTGAAGCAACACCTCTAGATTCTTTTGATGTCCCGGCCTCCTACTCCGATGAACAACAGTCTCACGAGTTACAGGTTAACTATGACACCGAACGTTTGTCTCTAGTGGGTGGTGTCTACTACTTTGAAGGCAACTCCGCAGGTTCCTTTGATGTGGTCTTGAACGGCGCGCCATTCATGGATGGCAGTCACTTGGGATTGGGCATTGGCGGAGACGTTGATACTGAAAGTTTGTCTTTTTATCTCAACGGTAGTTACAGCCTGACCGATACACTTACGCTGACTGCCGGCATTCGGTCAACGGAAGATGACAAAAATTCAAATATTCAAAGACTCTTGTACAACACGGTGAACTCTTTTCCCTATAGCACAAACCAGGGCAGCGCGTTTACTTTTGGCAATCCAGCGGATGATGTTCAGTTAGCCACGTTCACTGACATTAGCGATGCAGACGCCGACAACAGCTGGAGTGAGATCAGCCCCTCCGCGAAGCTGGATTGGCGCATGAATGACGATGTCATGTTTTACGTGAGTTATTCTGAAGGTTTCAAGTCGGGCGGCTTTGATATGCGAGGCAATGCCTCAACCAACCCCAACGTTGCCAATGGTTATGACCCAGAAACGGTTGAAACATGGGAAGCGGGTGTCAAATCCCAGCTTATGAATGACCGTTTACGCCTTAATTTTACCGTGTTTGATATGGACTACACAGACATGCAACTCACGGTTCAAACCGCGCAACCCGCACCGATTTTCTTTTCTTCGGATGTCGTCAACGCCGGCACCGCGGAAATTAAAGGCGCAGAACTTGAAGTACTGGCTCAATTATCGGAAGGTTTGAGTGCAACCCTGGCGGTCGGTCACATGAATGCTGAGTTAATTGAAGTGATTTCAGCCGGTGTAGATGTCTCGGCCACCTGGGAAATGCTCAACGCACCCAACTGGACTGGACAACTTGGTTTTTCCTATGACATGGACCTTGGTGATGCGGGAAGCCTTGTATTGAATACTGCTGCGTCCTACCGAGACGCCAGTAGAAACTTCAACAACACGACCTGTAGCTGTGATCAGGACAAGTCATATACACTAGTGGACATCGGCGCAAATTGGTATTCTGCTGAGGGGAACTGGTCTGCCAGCCTCTACGTTAAGAACTTGGGTGACGAGGAATACAAAACCGGTGGATACAACCTCGGATCCGGTGAGCTGGCATTCTACGGCGCACCCAGAACAATGACAGCCCGGGTATCTTACGAGTTTTAATTGATCGAAATCGATCCACCCCGACGAGTGTTGCTCATCGGGGTGGCGACCACTAAGATTATCGAAAACCGAGTTCTATTTGATGTCTAACTACAAACATATTTGGTTTCAAAGCCACGACGGCCTTAAACTGTATGCCCGTGACTACCCTGCCGACAAACCGGTGGGCACCATCATTTGCATACCGGGGTTGACACGGAATTCCGCTGACTTCTCTCTGCTGTGTGAGCATTTGTCTCAACAATACCGAGTCATTGCAGTGGATTTACGCGGCCGCGGTCAGTCTGCCTACGATCCTAATCCGAATAACTATTTTCCCGGTATTTATGCCGAGGACATCATGACTCTGCTCGACGAACTGCAGCTTTCCTCTGTTGTCCTTATTGGCACATCACTTGGCGGCTTAGTATCCATGTTGGTTGCCGCCCAGCGACCAAACAGGGTAAGCGCCGTGATCATGAATGACATCGGGCCCGAGGCAAATCAATCAGGCCTGGATCGAATTAAATCCTATGTTTGCAACACAACACCTGTTGCCAACTGGGAGGAAGCCATCAACAAAACACAGGAAGTTCAGTCTCGAGAGTATCCCGATTTTGAGCGGGTGGATTGGGAAAGGTTTACCCGGAATATTTACAACGAAAATAGTCAGGGAACACCTGAACTAAATTATGACCCCGCAATTGCACTGCTTCTCGAGCAAGCCCAGGACAACGCGGTCCCACCGGATCTTTGGCCGGTTTTTGAGGCAATACGATCCACACCACTATTGGTTTTTCGCGGTGAACTATCAGATATTCTCAGTGTCGACTGCGTTGAGAAAATGCTGACAATACACCAACAAATGGACTACAAAGAAGTTTCTCGAAGAGGGCATACACCCCTGCTTAGCGAATCAGAATCACTCGACTCCATCGATAATTTCCTAGAACGTATTGCTTAATAAAGTTTAAAAATCTCTCCGATCAAACTGGAGAGATTTTTAACTTAAAGTCCAGGCCCTGACTATCCCGCAGGAAACAAAACATTTTTTGCTTTTACGCAACGGCTATTGCTTTCCTGACTTTCCAACAGAACGTTGCGCAGGGGTTTGTGGCTGATAGATTTTTTGTCGAGAACACTATCAATGTAATCACCCCAGGATTCCTCACACTCATAATAACCAGGAAGGTTATTACGCGTGAACTCTAACATCATTTCGGTACTGATCTCATCGGCATTATCAACTACCTGCTCGATAATTTTTTTGGCGATCTCACGATGAATTTTTGGCTGTCTTAGTGGATCCAAAGCCCTCACCGCAGATCGTCTATTACCCAGGCTATCGGTACTATCTCGGTGAATCACCTCAGCAAAAATCTTCAATTTTTCGTCTGCATTCGCCAAGCGAGTTTTAGCGCTCAAATAAAGTCTATGCCCCCTTGCAGAGGTGTCATTTCGTTTTTCCTCCTCAATCAGCTCCGCCACTCCGGAATAATTTCTTTCCGCAAGAATAGCTAAAAACAACCACCGAGTACGTTGATCTAAAGTCCACGATTCAACACGATCTTGTTTTAGCCAGGCGTGCAGCTGATCTAAATGCTCAGGCAGATACGTCACATTACGATAAATGGTCAACCAAATTTGAAAATCATCACCATTGGGGTCACTGGATTTCAAACCCGCCAAGGCCATCGCTTCAACTTTCTCACTGTATTGCTTTTGGATATCCCGAGCGGCATCACCCTCCATTTTGAACAGCCAATTTTGTGCCTGCACCAAGCCAGAGCGAATACCATTTAGAATTTGTAGATTGGATTCAGAAGACGCCTGACTTAACACGACATCAAGATAGTCGCTCACCGAGTATCGACCATCTACAACACCGTCCCAAAGAGCAACCCAAAACAACGCTCTCGCATGTGGGTCTTCCACCTGCCCCAGGTAAGCATTCAGATTCTTACGAGAGTCTGAATCAAGCACCACCTTCATATACCCATAATCACCAAAGTTAGGTAGAATAATTGATGGGCATGGCTGGCCCGTGGCAGCGGCGATTGTAGTGGCTTCATCTTTCATCTCTACTTCGAAAATGGAAGGTGCCTGTAACTTACCATCCACAGCACTGTAGAGTGCCAACTTAAAGTTCTGAGCGCGAAGTTGCAGCTTGTCGCCCTTAGAGCTTTGAATTAATTCCAAATTTTTGATTTTGGAGTCTTCACAGCTTAGCTTTGTTGCGACTCGGTTAACACCGCTCGTTTTTAACCAATCGTGAGCCCAATCATCCATTGGCCTGTCAGCGGCGATAGACAACTCATTAAGCAGATCTTCAAATCTGGCGTTCTTGTAGGCATATTTTTTCATATATGCCTGCACACCTTTCTTGAAGGTTTCCTCCCCAAGATAGTACGACAGCTGCCTCAAGACCGCAGAGCCTTTCGCGTAGGTAATGCCGTCGATTGCCGACATTACATATTCAGTATTTTCCACAGGAAACTTGATGGGGTGAGTGCTAATTGCATCGTCATCCCGATAGCCCCACAGCTTTCTCGCCCAAAGATTTTCAAGCCAGGGACTCTCAAAATCAGTACCGCCGGCAAGTGCGAGATATCCCGCAAACTCTGCAAAGCTTTCGTTCAGCCAAATGTCATTCCACCAATCCATAGTGACCAGATTGCCAAACCACATATGAGCTTGTTCATGCAAAATAGAATTGAGAAAAAATGTTTTATGACTCAGGCTTCGCTCACCGTCCACGCAGCAGTATTGATCGGCAAAGGTAACCGCACCCACATTCTCCATGGCACCGGAATTGAAATCCGGAACGGCCAGCTGATCATACTTTCCAAAGGGGTAGGCGATACCAAAAAAATCATTAAAAAAAGCGAAACCCTGACGAGTCACGGTGTTCCACTCTTCAACAGGTACAAACGCCTTGTTCGACTGTCGGGAGAAGAGACGCAAAGGAATTCCCTCATATTCACCCAGGTCAAAACTGGCATAATCCCCCGCATGGATAGACACAACATAACTGCTCATCAAGGGAGACGGGGGAAACTTCCATACAGAGCGATCACCCGCCGGGACCACTTCTTTTTCTTTCATATTACTAACAACAACCCAGTGGGAAGGCGCATCTACCGTTATGGTGTATTTGGCTTTCAGATTGGGTTGATCAAACAACGGGAAGATCATGTTTGCATAAAAAGGCTCCAGATCACTATAGGTATAAACCGTGTCATCTAGCGGATCTTTAAAATAATATAGACCCGAACCTTCCTTGCTGTATTCGCGGCGATACGTTATTGCCAGCTCGTTCTGCCCCTCGATAAAATGGTTTTCTTTGAAAGTTAGAAAGTGACCGTTGTATTCAAAGGGCTCTGCTTTGCCGTTCAGCAGAACCTCCAACACTTCGCCCCCGCTAAAATCCAGTGTCAGATCGGACCCCTGGGCCGCAAAGTCAAAACGGGCAAGCAGGCTCCCCGAGAACGGCGTGCCTTCAGCATTTAATACCACACTGAGCTCATAGGAGGGATTGGCAATCTGTTTTTTCCTCAGAACCGCGATACTTTGATGCAGGCCCCGCTTTGCCTCTCTGACAACAGGGTCGTGACGCTCCGCTGAAGTTTGTTGGCTTGCCCCTGATGAGTTCTGCTCACCGCAGCCGGCAAGGACCGCGAAGGCAAGTAGTAGGCTTAGTATTCGCATGGCTTTCTCTCAATTTATTGTAGTCTTGTATTTATTTGATGCGGTCCGCAGAAACGCGACCATTAATACCAGCATATCATCAATCGAGAAACCTCCTAACTCTACGCCAAGGCTTGTACCTGTGAGATCGACAAAACGAGTCGTGGATGCGACGGTGAGAAATCAAGCAATGCGCCTGCATAGAAGCTATAATTGCCCTTTTTATCCAGATCGGAGTCTCATCTTGACCCTTTTCCGCCCCTGCATCGACCTTCATCAAGGCAAGGTTAAACAGATAGTTGGTGGCAGCCTCAACGACGATGGCGCAGATACCAATTACGTAAGCCCCTATAATGCCAGCTACTATGCCGAGCTATATAAAACGCACAAACTACAAGGCGGTCATGTCATCGCTCTGGGGCCCGGCAATAAAACAGCGGCACTGGAAGCGCTGAAAGCCTGGCCCGGTGCCCTTCAGTTTGGTGGTGGTGTTAACCCTGAGAATGCCGAAGAATTCCTGCGGGCGGGAGCCTCACACCTCATTGTCACCTCCTACCTGTTCGACAATGGCCAGTTTAGCTGGGAAAGGCTGGAAAAGATTAAATCTGAAACCGGTGTTCAACAGCTTGTACTCGACCTGAGCTGTCGCAAAACTGCAGAGGGATGGTGCATAGCAACGGATCGCTGGCAAACAATAACCCAGACAGCAATTACTGCAGACACCCTGACGGCACTCAGCGAGCATTGTGCTGAGTTCTTAATACACGCCGCAGACGTTGAAGGCCTGCAGGGAGGCATCGATGGCGAACTGGTCGAATTACTGGGCAAACATTGCACGATACCCGTGACCTACGCGGGTGGAGCAAGATCGCTGGATGACCTTAAGCGGGTGCACTCACTATCCAAGGGCAAGGTCGATTTAACCATTGGTAGCGCGCTGGACATTTTTGGTGGCGACGGGGTCACTCTGGATGAATGTATTCAATGGAACAGGCAAGCCTCAGGCCAATGATTGAATAAGCTCTGAGAGTATGGCGAGTTTTTTGTTGGACAGCTGCCTGTAGTCAAAGTAGGGGCAAATAATCAGGCGGCGCTCGGCGTTAATCGAAAAATCCACATCCACAGGGCTGAGCGGATACTGACAAACACTGGCACCATATTGCTTACCCATAATTACGTGCACGCCATCAACACGGGACAAACCCGCACCGGGTCCGGGAGGGCTAAACCATAGAGCAGTTTCAGACCCCTGCATCAGTAGGGCCTCATCTCTGTATATTTGCCAGCGACTATAACGATCAAGCTGTGGACCGAGCTTGCCCCCTGCGAGACTAAAAACCAATTTTGCATAGACGTTAAAAATTTTACGCCAGTGGTTGCCCGTCTCCGTACAAATATGAGCGATTTCTCCGGGGCTCAAGGGCCGGCATGACTCTAAGAATTGGTACAGCGCCAGCGGAGGTCTATTGGCAATATAAACGTTCAGCTGAGCGTCGGCCTGACCCAAACCTATTCCAGGCCCATCAACCATGGCCACTTCGGTAGTCTTCATAGGGGTTACCCGTTTCCCGCTGATTCTTGAACTTGTCGACAATTTGCATGATTTTGCCTTGCAACCAACTGTGCGCAGCAGAGTTCGCCGTGCGCTGGTGGGCCACCAACATGTAATTAATATTAATTTCAGACCCCTCCGGAAAGGGAAGCAAACGGATACCAGAGCGCAACTGGGGATGACTCACCAGCAAGGGAGGCGCCGCCATTAAACAATCCGTGCGTCTAACAACTTCAAATGCGGTAAAAAGATGAGAGGTTTCAAACACCTCTTTGATCTGGCTTTCATAACGGGCAAAGGATGTCTGTTGCCGCATAAAGGCAAGCTCTTCAAGGTCTGGGACAAACAGGCTCACATGAGGCCAGTCCACTAGACATTGCCAGGTAATATCTTCATTGGTTAAAGGGTGCCCCTGTCGGGCCAACAAAATCGGCGGCATACTGCCCAAAGAGTGAACAGTGAATTCATCGCCATAGTGATTGCGCTGCATATGAACGGCAAAATCGAGGCTTCCTGCCTCCAGCTCCTCAAGCTGACTTTCGATACGACTCAATACCTTAATTCGCATCCCGGGCGCTTCTGTTTGCAATACCTCCATCAGGGCCGGCAAAAGGGATACGCCAATATATTCGGCAATCGCAATCACAAACTCACCCTCGTAGCGGGACGGTTCAAATGCCTTTTCTGTTACCAGCGCTTGAACACCTTGCAGCAAACAAGCGAGCTCTGTTTGTAAAGATTCTGCCCGGGGAGTTGGCACCATGCCGTGAGGAGAGCGAGTAAACAAGGGGTCATCCAGCAAATCGCGCAGGCGCCCCAAGGTTTTGCTCATGGCTGATTGGGTGACAAACAGCCGCTCGGCAGCCCGCGAGACATTGCGCTCCTCAAGCATGACCTGAAGGGCCACCAGTAAATTCAAATCTATTCTAGATAACTGCCTCGTGTCCATTAGATGGCCTACCAGTCGATGATGTTTAGGTTGTGATATGACTTGAATTCATGATCGTAACAAATTTTAACCATTAGATGAATACCCCTGCTTTCGTTAAAGTAACACCACTTAAACGAAACGGGCCATAGAGGCCCACAACACTGGAGAACGACAATGATCATTACTATCGCTTACGGCGCTTACCTCACCCTCTTGGCTGCTATCGCCTGGCAAGATCTGGCCGTATAACATGATGGCCTCAAAAACAAAAAAGCCCGCTATGAAGCGGGCTTTTTTGTAGGTGACAGGTCTGTCGCGACACTAGCCAAAGGGGTGACGTAAAACAATCGTCTCCACCCGATCCGGACCCGTGGAAATAATGTCCACAGGTGCACTTATCAAGGCTTCTAGTCGTGCGATATACGCTTTAGCAGCCTCTGGCAAGGCATCCAGACTCTGTGCACCAAAGGTAGATTCGCTCCACCCGGGCAAAGATTCATAAACGGGCTCTACTTCATCCCAACCCTCAGCATCAAACGGCACATTAATGGACTCGCCGGCTGCATTTTTATATCCAACACACACCTTAATTTCGTCCAGACCATCCAATACATCCAGCTTGGTCAAACAGATACCCGAAATGCTGTTAATACGTATCGCGTGTTTAACGGCAACCGCGTCAAACCAACCTGTGCGACGCTGGCGACCGGTGGTTGCACCAAACTCATGGCCTTTTTCGCCCAAGTGGCGGCCTACGTCACAATCAAGCTCAGTCGGGAAAGGGCCTGAACCCACACGCGTGGTGTAAGCCTTGGTGATGCCCAGAACATAATCCAGATACAAAGGCCCCATGCCACTCCCCGTGGCAGTACCGCCCGCAGTGGTGTTAGAGGAGGTTACAAAGGGGTAGGTTCCATGGTCAATATCCAGTAGAGAACCCTGGGCTCCCTCAAATAAAATGCTATCACCGCGCTCTCGAGCTTCATGCAAATCATTGGTGATATCGGAAACCATGGGTTTCAGCTCTTCACCCCAGGCGATCGCTTCAGCCAGTGCATTCTCGTAATCTACCGCTTCAACCTTGTAATATTGGGTGAGGGCAAAGTTGTGGTACTCGAGCAGTTCTTTCAACTTGGCAGCAAAACGCTCCGCGTTAAATATATCGCCAAGTCGCAAACCACGACGTGCCACTTTATCTTCATAGGCGGGGCCAATACCGCGGCCTGTGGTGCCAATTTTGGCATCTCCACGGGCTTTCTCGCGAGCCTGATCCAGCGCGACATGAACCGGAAGTATCAATGGGCAGGCGGGAGACAGGCGCAGTCGCTCTCTCACCGGCACACCCTTTTCTTCCAGGCCAGCAATTTCTTTCAACAATGCATCGGGTGCCAACACCACGCCATTGCCAATCATGCAGGTGACCTGCTCACGCAAGATGCCCGAGGGAATCAAATGCAGTACGGTTTTTTCACCATCGATCACCAGGGTGTGGCCCGCATTGTGGCCCCCCTGAAAACGAGAAACCAGGGACACCTGGTCCGTTAGAAGGTCAACAATTTTACCTTTGCCTTCATCACCCCATTGGGTGCCTAACACTACAACATTCTTACCCATGACTCGAATTAACTCTCTAACGTGTTAAGAAAATGTCTGCAGCCCCTTTACAGGGCCTGCACTCGATACTCTCCATCTACCAGCAAAAGCTGGCGATCACAGCGATGGTCTTCACTGACCTGACAGTCGTGCAGACCACACACCACTCGTTCACCCTGTTCTCTGAGTTTTTGCATTGCCTGCCATCGATCGCCGGGCTCACCGAGTTCAGCGGCCACAAAGATACCTTGAGGCTTGGGCGCAGCGGCCTGCAACAAGCTGTTCAGCGCCGTAATATCCAGCGAAAATCCTGTTGCGGGTCTGGCGTGACCAAAGACTTCGCCGATGCGATCATAACGACCGCCATTGGCAATCGCATTGCCAAAACCGGGCGCAAAGGCGGCAAAAACGATACCCGTATGGTAGTGATAGCCCCGAAGCTCACTGAGATCAAAATAAAGTTTGGCCTGTGGGTAGCGACTGGCCACCTCATTGGCAACGGTCCGCAGTTCCTGAACGGCACCCAATGCTGCATCGGACACACCGGTAAACAGATCTATGGCCGTTTCTAGTACTGATTGGCTACCCGCCAAAGAAGGCAGCTTGAGAAGAATGGTCGCCATCGCAGGGTCAGTCACATTGTCGGAAACCCAGGCTTTGATTTCGGTGCTGGCTTTGCGCTGCAACAACTCAAACAAGGCATCCTCTTGTGCCGTGTTTAGTCCTGCTGTTTGAGCCAGAGCGCGGAAAATACCGACATGCCCCAGGTCTATATGAAGTGCAGGCAGACCGGCACAATGCAGTGATTCCAGCATCAGCGAAACAACTTCCGCATCTGCGTTTGGCCCTTCATTGCCGTAGAGCTCAACACCTGCTTGTATCGGCGTGCGTGTCGCCAGAGGGCCACGAGGGCGTGTATAGACAACATGTCCGGCGTAACAGAGCCGGTTAGCGCCACTGCGTCTGAAACTGTGGGCGTCCATTCGGGCGGTTTGTGGCGTAATGTCGGCACGAATACCCAGAGTGCGACCACTCAGCTGGTCAGTGACTTTAAATGTCAACAAATCCAGATCGCGCCCCAGACCAATCAACAGGGAGTCGGTGTATTCCAACAAGGGTGGAATCACCAGATCATAACCCCAGCTGTGGTAAAGGTTCAGCAAACGACGGCGTAATTGTTCGATGTGCTCGGCATCAGCGGGCAGAATTTCTTCCACCCCGTCAGGTAATAACCAGCGATCTGCGCTTGTCATGGCAGTGTTTTGATCCCTTGTAATAGCGTGTTTGCACAAAGGGCACACACAAAAAAACCGGGTCAATAGACCCGGTTAATGCATTCTATCATTCTTTCTTAGGTGATGTTTAGACTTTAACCACCCGAATCATGATTTACAGGCTATTTTTTCCCGCCTGTGGAGTCCTTCAAATACCTGAAAAAGTCACTGTCAGGCTCTACCAGCATAATGTCACCCTTATCTCTAAAGGTTTCTTTATAGGCATTGAGACTACGCACAAACGAGTAAAACTCAGGATCCTGACTATAGGCTTCAGCATACACTCTGGCTGCTTCAGCATCGCCGTCACCGCGAATCAATTCAGACTCCCGGTAGGCTTCTGCTTCCAGAATCGTACGCTGACGATCGGCATCGGCACGAATCACCTCAGCCTGCTCATAACCTTTAGATCGATGCTCCTGAGACTCCCGCTGACGCTCAGAATTCATTCGGTTATACACCGAACCACTGACCTCAGAAGGCAGGTCGATGCGTTTAACTCGCACATCGACAACCTCGATTCCCAAAGACGTCTGGGTGAACTCATTGAGAGCTACAGTCAATTCATTCATCAACTGATCCCGCTCACCACTGACCACCTCTTGCAAGGTGCGCTCACCAAAGCCATTGCGCAAACCTTCATTGACACGCTGTGCCAAAAGACGCATTGCACGAGACTCTTCACCGTTTGTGGCAGTGTAATACTTACCCACATTAATGATGCGCCACTTGGCAAAGGAGTCCACCATCATGCCTTTTTTCTCAATGGTAAGAAAACGTTCAGGATTGGCATCAAGCGTCAGGATCCGGGCATCAAAGGTACGCACCTCGTTTACCAATGGCCATTTCCAATGCAAACCTGGCTGAATATCAGCCTGTTCTACTTTACCAAACTGAAGCATGACGCCACGCTCAGTTTCTTTAATAATAAACAAGGAATTTGACGCCAACAGCAGCAACACCGCCAAGACAACAACAATACCGGTCATTTTATTGCTCATGATTAACGAACCTCCCTGCGTCGAGTCGTACGAGTTTGTGTATTACGCCCTTGATAGTCTGCAAGCCTATTGCTCAAATCCCTCAGCGCTTCGGGCGTCAGCCCTTGAACACCAGCAGTGGTTTGTGCGGGGCTCACCAGTTTATCGAGAGGCAAATACATCATGTTATTTCCCCCTTCAATATCAACCATCACTTTGGAGGTACTGCTCATCACCTGCTGCACAGCATCCAGATATAAACGCTCACGGGTTACCTCTGGTGCCTTTTTGTATTCTTTCAACAGCTTGGTAAATCGTTGCGCCTCACCTTTTGATTGGGCGACAACCTGGGCCTGATAAGCACTGGCCTCTTCAAGCATCCGCTGAGCTTTACCCCGTGCTTCCGGAATAATTCCGTTGGCATAGGCCTCTGCTTCGTTCTTGGAACGCTCTTCGTCTTCACGCGCCTTGTTAACGTCGTCAAACGCTTCCTGCACGGCATCCGGCGGATTGGTTTCTTCAACGTTCACTTTCTCGATCTGAATACCTGTATTGTAATTATCCAAATAGCTCTGCAAGCGGGTGGCAACTTCTACGGCAATTTGCTCACGCCCCTCGGTCAACACAGAGTGCATCTCTGTCGATCCGACAATGTGGCGAAGTGCACTGTCTGAGGCCTGGGCCAAGCTACGCTCGGGGTCTCTTACCTTCAGTACAAAATTTTGCGCGTCGGCAATACTGTACTGAACCGACAGGTTGACCTCGACAATATTGAGATCCTCGGTCAACATTTCACCTTTAGTGCCATGTAAACGCACTCGGGTCACGTTCACACGTGTCACATTGTCAACCAAAGGCGGATTCCAATGAAGTCCCGGCCCTTTAGTCTGACTATAGAGACCAAAGCGCAAGACCACGGCACGCTCTTGTTCGTTCACCTGATAAAAACCAGACGCACCATAGATCAAAGCAAAGATAAAAAGCAGCACCACAATGGATGAAGGGCTAAGCCCCCCACTACCTTTGTTGCTGCCAGATTTACCGCCACCAAACATGCCGTTCAGTTTGTCCTGCATTTTTTTGAACGCCTCATCGAGGTCTGGTGGGCCTTGATTGCCCCCACCTTTTCGACCGCCCCAAGGGTCCTGGTTGTTACCACCCGGTTCATTCCAGGCCATAATGGTTCTCCATCCTAATTAAAATTGTTGGTTGGCCGCAGCCACCCCAGATCTTTATATTCAAGATCTACGGCACTTAAAATTCGAAATAAATCGGCCTTCGGAATTCTGACCTCAAGCTCCGAAGAGCCATCATCACTGTAATTTTCATTGAGTACAGCATTGTGCTGGTAAAGCATAGCACGAAGGCGCCCCTGATCGGCCTTGAGTTTAAGTTGCTCCTGAAGCACATCCTCACCGAGGATCTCCGCAATGGCCGTCAGTAATAAATCAACACCTTCGCCCGATTGTGCCGACAACCAGACTGCTACCGGAACGCCGTGTTCATCTCGATCAATTCGCGGCGACATGTTTGTCATCAAATCAATCTTATTGTACACACGCAACTGGGGCAGCTCGGCCGCGTCTATCTCTTCTAATACTTCATTCACTTGCTCAATATTGTGCTCGCGCTCCTCTGCGGCACCATCAACAACATGAAGCAGCAAGCTGGAATTTGCAGCCTCCTCCAATGTTGCTCTGAACGCCTGAACGAGGCGGTGAGGCAAATGACTGATAAAACCAACGGTATCTGCCAGTACGGCTGCACCGACATCAGGCAATTCAACCCGACGCATGGTCGGGTCAAGCGTGGCAAATAGCTGGTTTTCTACATAGACATCGGCATCGGTAATCTTGTTAAACAAGGTAGATTTTCCGGCATTGGTATACCCCACAAGTGACACAGTCGATACCGAGGCACGCTGGCGAGACCTGCGACCTTGATGTCGCTGCTTTCGCACCTTTTCCAGTCGCTTCTCAATCGACTTTATGCGTACCCGCAATAAACGCCTGTCGGTTTCCAGCTGGGTTTCACCGGGTCCGCGCAGGCCAATACCGCCTTTCTGCCGTTCCAGGTGAGTCCAGCCCCTGATCAGGCGGGTAGCTACATGGCGCAACTGTGCCAGCTCAACTTGCAATTTACCTTCAAAGGTCCTCGCACGCTGAGCGAATATATCCAAAATCAAACCGGTTCGATCGAGAACCCGACACTGAAGCGCCTCTTCCAGGTTTCGCTCCTGACTGGGCGAAAGACTGTGGTTGAAAATAACCAATTCAGCCTCGTGCAACTGCACCAGGTCCTTAAGCTCTTCCAGTTTACCGGTGCCAATAAAATACTTTGCTGTAGGCACAGCCCTCTGCCCGGTCACAAAAGCAACCGGATCTGCACCCGCTGACAACGCTAACTCTTCGAATTCGCGAGGGTCCTCTGGGTCCCCTCCTCGGGTGAGTTCCAGATGAACCAATATCGCGAGCTCACCTGAATCAGGACGATCAAAAAACAACTAAGTACCTCTATTAGTTTATCGCTTAGTTTTATAGCGGCCCGCTCAACCTGCATTCACAATCAGCAAGTAAAGCCGCTATAAAATCGTTGTGCGACCCTTAGCTGTCGTCAGCCGCGTCGCCTTCCTGATCCGAAGGCGGATTCAGCATTGGCACACGAACAGCACGGGAGGGTACAACGGTGGAAATTGCGTGTTTATAGACCATTTGACTCACTGTGTTTTTCAACAACACAACAAATTGGTCAAATGATTCGATTTGCCCCTGGAGCTTAATACCATTCACCAGATAAATTGAAACGGGAATGCGCTCTTTACGTAAAACGTTCAAGTAAGGGTCTTGTAGACTATGCCCTTTAGACATGTTCTATCTCCTTAGAATTATTAAAATATAAAAGTATTCGATCAAATTTTGTACTCTTCGTCATCCTGACGAAAAGCTCGAATACAAGCAAAAAACTGACTGAAGGAAAAACCTCTCCCATTATATGGCCGCTCAAGTCAAAAAATTCAAGGCTTTACGTAAAATTTCCTGCTTTTCCAGCACTTTACCCGACTCAGACTCAGTATAGAGCCAATTCAAATCAGGCCAAGCCCTCAACCACGTTAATTGTCGCTTAGCCAATTGGCGGGTTGCAACAATGCCTTTCTCTAACATTTCTTCTTTATTGCACCTCCCTTCGAGGTAATTCCACACCTGCCGATACCCCACGGCGCGAATGGCAGGTAAGTCCTCATTGAGGTCCCCTCGCGCACGCAGAGCTTCGACCTCGGCAATCAGCCCTTGTTCCAGCATGAGTGCAAATCGTCGTGCGATGCGCTCATGAAGGATCGCGCGATCTCTGGGCGCAATGGCGAACTGAGTAATATCATACTCATCCGACAGTGGAGCCGCCCCACTTTTCGCCTGCTCCGTACGCAACTCGCTCATCGTCTGGCCACAAGCCCGAAACACTTCTAACGCCCGACTAATACGTTGTGAATGGTTGGGGTGGATCTCCGCTGCGGTCACAGGATCCACCTCTGCCAACTGAGCATGTACGGCAGGCCAACCTTTAGCCGCGGCCTCTGCTTCGATTTCAGACCTGATCGATGGTGAAGCCTTGGGCATTGCTGCCATGCCCTCCAACAGCGCTTTGAAGTACAACATGGTGCCGCCAACCAGAAGAGGAATTCTGCCCGCATCCCGTGAGCAAGCCATGGCGGCCAGAGCGTCCTGACGAAAATCAGCGGCGGAATAAGGTTCGGCGGGATCGCGAATATCAACGAGTTGGTGCGGAGCGGCGTGCTGCTCCTCCAACGAGGGCTTGGCAGAGCCAATGTCTAAACCTTTATAGACCAACGCAGAATCGACACTGATCACATCGACGGGCAGGTGTTGATGCAGGGCAATGGCTAGATCCGTTTTCCCCGAGGCGGTAGGCCCCATTAAGAAAATTGCTTTAGGTTTTGTTGAAGACATGTTTCCTACTGCCCGCGCATAAATAGCTTATCCAATTCATCCAGAGTCTGCTGAGCCCATGTCGGTCTGCCGTGATTGCACTGACCACTACGCTCCGTGGCTTCCATATCACGCAACAGGGCATTCATCTCTGGAATACTGAGCCGGCGGTTTGCTCGAACGGAACCATGGCAAGCCATGGTACTGAGGATTTCATTGATATGATGGCTGATCCTTTCACTGCTGCCATGTTCAATTAAATCGGCAATAACATCCCTGACCAACTGCTCTACCGCAGCCCGGTTCAACAACACCGGGACTTCACGGATAAGTAAACTTTCAGGGCCCGCTCTCTGCAGTTCAAATCCCAAGGAGCGGAACGTTTCTTCGTATTGCTCCGCTATGTCTGCCTCTTTCTGGCTAAGGGCAACGGTTTCAGGTACCAACAAAGGCTGTGTTTTTAATCCATCGCCCTCAAAGGCTTGCTTCATTCGTTCATAGGTGATGCGCTCATGGGCAGCGTGCATATCAACAACAATTAGGCCCTGAGCATTTTCAGCCAGAATATAAATTCCTTTCAATTGGGCAATGGCATAACCCAGAGGAGGAATTTCGCCAGAATCCTGAGCTAGCTCCTCGAGCCGGGGCCCCGGTGTAGGTTGCGCTGTTGAGGATTCTGCTCCCTGATGCAGCGTATCGTAATGCGCCATCACTTCACCGACCGATTGCGGCCTTTGATCACTAACCCGCCCCGCCTGCACCTGCGGCTGAAAAGACATATGCTCTTGCTGCTTAAATTCTCCGGCGACTAAACCTGAGGCTTGAGACGCCGTTTCCGTCATCACTGTTTTTGCCAGTTGATCTTCAGGTCGCACGTCGGCCAGAGCATGATGCAGACTGCGAAACAGAAAGTCGTGCACCATCCGGCCATCCCGAAAGCGAACTTCATGTTTCGTGGGATGCACGTTGACATCAACCGTGGATGGGTCCAAATCCAAGAAAAGTACAAATGCCGGGTGCCTGCCATGATAAAGAACATCCTGATAAGCTTGACGCACCGCATGGGTCACTAATTTGTCTCGAATCGCTCTGCCATTGACGTAGAAGTGCTGAAGGTCCGCCTGACTGCGCGAGAAAGTGGGCAGTGCCACCCACCCCCACAATCGCAGACCCGCACGCTCAATATCAACATGTACACTGTTTTCAATAAAGGCCGGCCCGCATACCTGAGCCACTCGGCGCTCACACTCGGCCTGAGAGTGAGCTGCGCGCCAGTTGTGAATTGCGCGCCCGTTGTGAGTCAAATTGAATGCCACATCAAATCGCGACAGCGCCAGGCGTTTGATCACCTCGTCCAGTCGATTGAACTCTGTTTTTTCGGTGCGCAAAAACTTTCGGCGAGCCGGGGTATTAAAAAACAAATCCCTGACCTCTACAGTTGTACCCTGAGGATGTGGCGCCGGGCTCAGTTCCGCCTCCATATCGCGCCCTTCAGCTTGCACTTTCCACCCCGAAGCACTGTCTCCGGTATTGCTGCATAACGATAACCTGGAGACCGAACTGATACTCGCCAGTGCTTCGCCTCGAAAACCCAGTGTTGAGACCGCCTCCAAATCATCCAGGGCGTAAATCTTACTGGTGGCGTGTCGGTTCAACGCTAACGGCAGGTCGACTTTGTCCACCCCGCCACCGTTGTCCCGAACCCGAATGAGCTTAACCCCGCCTTGCTCAACATCGATATCCAATCGAGTGGCGCCAGCATCGATACTATTCTCCAGTAATTCTTTAATCACCGACGCAGGGCGTTCCACCACCTCACCGGCGGCAATCTGGTTGGCGAGACGTGGGCTTAACAGTTTAATTTTCGACATAACAATTCAAATTCGATAGTAATTTTAAGGCGGTGTTCCAGGGTGTCAGACTTCTAGCCGGCGGGCACTTTTAGACGCTGCCCAACCTTTACCACAGAGCCCGATAAGTTGTTCAAACTTTTGAGTTCACGCACAGAGCTGTTAAAACGATTAGCGAGTGCCGAGAGTGTATCGCCCCGGGCAACCACATATTCTTTTTGACTGGCGAAACCTGTGCCAACCTCTCCCAATGCCAACAGAGAATCAGCGGGCGGGTTTTTCTGAAAATAGGATTTAACCCCTTTAAAAACGGCTGTAGCCAACTTGCGGCGGTAACGTGATGTAGCCAGCTTTTTTGCTTCCGCTGGGTTTGAAATAAAACCTGTCTCAACCAAAATAGAAGGCACATCGGGCGATTTCAATACCGCAAAAGCCGCCTGTTCCACACGCTTTTTATGCAGTGGTGCCACGCGACCGAGTTCGCCCAACACCTCGGCACCCACCTGCAGGCTCGAGCCGAGTGTCGCCGTCATCGACAAATCAACCAACACACCTGCAAGCACCTGATCTTTGTCATCCAGGCTGACGCTGCCATAACCACCAATCAAATCACTTTCGTTTTCGCGCTTTGCTAGATAACGGGCAGTTTCACTGGTTGCCCCTTTGTGGGAGAGCGCAAACACCGACGCACCATAAGGTGTGGGGCTTCTAAACGCATCTGCGTGCACAGAGATAAAGAGATCTGCCCGCTTATCTCTCGCAATATCCCGCCGCTTTTTATGGGGAATATAATAATCTCCACTTCTGACCAGCTCAGCTCGAAAGCCCGGAGTCCTATTTATTTGACCTGCCAATTCTTTACTGATTGCCAGTACCACATTCTTTTCCCGCAATTTTCGAGGCCCCAGT
>ENA-OSET01000883-OSET01000883.1-sediment-metagenome-genome-assembly--contig:-NODE-883-length-32678-cov-8.769700_pt1 | contig 32678 bp, 21 predicted proteins | sample MGYA00237882_ERZ534229 | MGnify/ENA primary metagenome ERZ534229 (study PRJEB26408, sample SAMN06266212) | sediment metagenome | isolation source: Hudson Canyon methane seep mesocosm | place: USA:Hudson... | reverse complement strand
AAATATAATGTTGCTGGTATCAATAACAGGGATAGTCGTTTGATTTCTATGAAAATTTCTCTTCGTTCGTCTTTCCCGTTTATAAGTACTTATGCGGCATCGGTTCGTATAGCACGCTGTTAGGTATCTAGGAGTATATATGCAAAGTCATGGTGAACTTACCCTAGAGTGGAAGGACGATGTATTGATGATCTATCCTCAAGGCCCTTTTAATGAAGAAGGGGTTGTTGAGGTGATTGATACTATAAAAAATGCGGTCCTTATCAGAAATAATCAAAACTGGTCGAGACTTGAAGTATGGGAAGAGAACACGCTAGGGTCCCCTGCCGTAATGAACAGCGCAAAAGAATACTATCGTTGGTGTACCGAACATGGATGTATAGCTGCTGCTATAGTTGTCAAAAATAGTGTTCAGCGTAGTTACATTGAGAAATATTTTTCAGGTAATATCGCAGTATTCAATAGTAAAAAAGAAGCTATAGATTGGTTGATGGAATATAGCAATACCTAACAAGACGCTTAAATGCGTTCCGGCCAAAAAGACGGCCTCCACTGGACGTGCTAGACGCACGCCTTTTAGCTAAAGCGTTACGTATAAAAAATCATGAAAATTGAAACATCTAATATAGAAGTATTGATGCCTGTTACAGAAGCAATGCCTTTTGGAGAACTATTTTTTACTGTTCTATGTGCAGTTACGGGATTAATAGGCGGTAATATTGTAATCGCAATGCACTATAAAAGAATGGGGCAGCATTGGGCGTCTGGTTTTAAGCCTTTTGCATTTCCATTTAAAAACTTTAATGGTACAGAGTGGTTTAATTTACTTTTGGTATCAGTAATAACGATGTTGTTTGCTGCTATGGCTTCAACATCCTCAAACTAATTACGTAACAAAAAGTTGGTGGTTCAGCCCCTGCGGGGCTTGGACGCTTTCAGCGCCCCACAACAAAAGCGTTATACAGAATTGTAGAAAATAACATATGACTCATGAGGTAGACTATCAATTACCAAGTATCTTCATGATATTTTGGATTATATTGATGACTTGGAGTATTTTTAGGTTTGTTCCAAGTGCAAAAACAATAACTAGGAAGTTTGTAGCATTTTGTGGGGTGATATTATTATCACTGGTTTTTATATTTGGTGAACTTAAGAGAGGCTCTATTGAAAACGCAATAGATGAAGGAAGACTGAATATACTTAATGGAACAATAAGTAATTATAAGCCTTATAATAATTTAGTAGACCTATATGTTGATGGTATTAAAATAAAGTCAAGTTTCGGGAGTCTATACTGTGGACTTCCGAAGAGTGATTATTTGATCGGAGATAAATTAACGATTAAATATATTAAATTTACTGATCATGACTTGTTCGGTCCAGAATTTTGTATGTTGGATATCAAACATGTGAAAGTTACAAAAAGGAAACGGCCTAGACGGTCAAGGTATAACAATACGCTTAAGAATGGACGCAGTGAAACTGCGCCCCTTAGCTAGAGCGTTAGCATTTTAAAGAGAGTTGGAATATTTATGAATGGAATCGTAAAAGAGATATTGATAGCTGAAAATGCTGGTGACGATCTATTTCCCCTTAAGCGAGCTGAGTTTGTATCTGGAAAAGGTATAGAGGGGGATCGATATTTTAATTCCATAGGTACATTCTCAGAAAAGCTAAAGGAGTCTGGTGATTTTGAAGTTACCCTTATCGAGCAAGAAGAGATTGACGCATTCAATAATATTTCTGGATTGAATTACTCAAATAGCCATTTCAGAAGAAATATTGTTACAACTGGCATTAGGCTTAATCCGCTAGTGGGTTCAAAACTGAGCCTTGGTGAGGTGCAACTCACGGTGGTTCGTTTATGTGAACCATGTGCATATCTATCTGATATATTGGGTGAAGAAATTATGCAACATATGGTACATAAAGCAGGTATTCGTGCAGTTATTACTAAAAGTGGTATAGCTGAAGCTGGAAATACCGTCGGTCAATGCTAACAAGCGGCTGCACCGGACAAATTTCCGCTGTCACCTTTTGTGCAAAAACACGCACAAAAACCGACATCAAAAATTTGCTCGGTGAGCCGGGCGTTAACCCTACGTAATTATTATGCCAAATGAATTAGTCAAAAATTGGTTCGGAGATAAGTTTAGTCATCTTCATCCACTACTTCAGAAGTTGCACATAGATGGTGGCAAGCTTGCTGGAGATGTTCAAATTCAATACGGGAAAGGGCTTGCTGGATTTATTGGCGCTAGGCTCGCAAAGAAGATGAACTTGCCTAATGAAGGCACCCATAAATTGGTAGTGAGTATCTCGCATGATAATGACGGCTTGCATTGGGACCGTTGTTTTGATGATCAGGCATTGGTTAAGTCATTATTCAAACCTGTAGGGTATATTGAACAAGGTTATTGGATTGAAACAACAGGGCCTCTATCAATGAAATTGACTGTAGATATTAATAACGGTGGATGGTATTGGCGGTGTCTAAAAGTTAATTTCCTAGGTTTGCCGATCCCGCGCTGGTTAATTCCAAAAACTAATGCGTATAAAATTATTGAAAACGGTAAGTATCGTTTTCATGTTGAATTTTTATTTCCAATTATTGGTTCTTTGGTTTCCTATCAAGGGCTACTGCGAGCAGAAGATAGCTAATGAGCATTGAAAAAGAATTAAGAATAATGCATGCATGTGAATTAGGCGCTGTTGGGGTTTATAGAGGGCATAAATGCGTTGCACGCTATTTCTTCAGGGCTAACCTATCCGATTTAGATAATATGCGGTTTCATGAGAAGGACCATGCGTCTATTTTTAGAGACTTACTAAAAGAGCGAGATGCCCGATTTTGTTTTGCGCACCAATTGTTTTTTATAGGTGGCCTTTTTTATGGTGTTATCGTAGGACTACTTGGGCTTAAGGCGATTGGTACGAGTACTTATACGATAGAAAAAATAGTAAATGAAGAATTCGAGATGGCGCTTATTAAACTTGAAAGTGATAGCGCTATCTGCACTAATATAAGGGCTATACAATTAGAAGAACAGCAGCATAGAGACTCAGGAAAAGAATTAGCAGGTAGCCACTACGCCCTATTTGGGTTTGTAAAACGTATAGCAAAAACTGGCGCGTACACAGCGAAGTTTTTGGCCTCTTCGCTATGAATAGGCTAATAACCGCCTGCCTGCAAATTTCCCTTGAACCGATTATTATGAAAAATTAGGGTCCAGAAATGAAACTTATATTTCTAACAATTTTCATCTTTTTCACTAGCATTAATATTAATGCTGATGATGCTTATAAAATAGAATCAGCTTACGCCACCCAGACGAGCGACTTACAGGTAAGCAGCAGTGGAACTGTAGTTAAGCTACTTCCTGATGACAACAAAGGCTCACGACACCAACGCTTCATTCTAAAACTTTCCAACAACCAAACAGTGTTAGTGGCACACAATATAGACCTTGCGCCAAAAATAACCTCTCTACGCAGAGGCGACATCGTTGAGTTCAATGGAGAATACGAATGGAATAACAAAGGTGGTGTAATACACTGGACTCACCACGATCCTGCAGGTCGGCATCAAGATGGTTGGCTCAAGCACAACGGTTCTATTTATGAATAACCCCATCAACAAGATAATGACCTAAGTCACTGGTGTGACAATGTGTCACATTCTCAAACTCAACCTGCCTCTATAAACTGCGCCCCATTCCTTTCATGCAGTTCCTGAAAAAAAGCAGAGTTGAAAATGAACCATAAGCAGCCGTTAGCGTTAGCCATTGCCACCCTTCTCTATCCTTCTTTTACCCTTGCAGAACAAGTTAATAACGACGAAATTGCACTTCCCCCGGTTACGATTACCGATACCCGTGAAGCAGCGTTAAAGTCTGAGACCTCTGCCAGCACCAGTCAGATTAGCCAAGAAGAGCTTAACTTTTTACAGCCTGGCCACCCTTCTGAAGTATTAAACCGCATGCCGGGTGTACATGTGAATGTGACCGGTGGCGAAGGCCACATGACGGCGATTCGTCAGCCTATCAGCACCAGCGCTGTGTATTTGTATTTAGAAGATGGTATTCCAACACGCTCGACGGGTTTCTTTAATCACAATGCGTTATATGAAATCAATGTGCCTCAATCCGCGGGCATTGAAGTTAGCAAAGGCCCAGGCAGTGCCTTGCATGGCAGTGATGCGATGGCGGCGGTGATTAACGTGAGTACGAAGGCCGCACCGGAAGAAACTGAAGGTGATGTGAGTTTAGAACTGGGCAGTTTTGGTTGGCAACGTTTGTTATTGGGTGGTGGTACGGCGAGTTTGAATCATGGTATTCGCGCGGATATTAACCTGACCCATACCGATGGTTGGAGAGACTCTACCGAGTACGATCGTCAAAGTGCTAACTTCCGTTTGGATTCGTTTTTAGATAACGGCGTGAAAGTTAAAACGGTTTTGAACGTTTCGAATATCGATCAGCAAACCGCGGGTTCTTCACGTTTATTAGAAGACGATTATAAAAACAATCCAACCCGTAACTATACGCCGATCTCGATGCGTAAAGTGGAGTCGCTGCGTTTATCCAGTGCGTTCGAAAAAGAAGTGGGTGCGAGTCTTTATAGTATTACCCCTTACTTCCGCTATAACAGCATGGAGTTATTACCGAACTGGTCGTTAAGCTACGATCCGAATACCTATAAGACAGAAAACAAGTCGGCGGGTGTGATGATGAAATATCGTCAAGACTTTGCCCCGATGCGTACGCGTTTAATTGTCGGTACCGATGTGGATTACAGCCCGGGCTCGATGGATCAAAATAGAATTGATGTCACAAAAGAAGGCAATTATTACGTTGATTATACGGTTGAAGAAAAGCTGTATGACTACGACGTGACCTTTTCGTCGGTCTCGCCTTATGCTCATGTTGAAACCTCGCCGACCGATAAGTTACGCGTGAACGCGGGTTTACGTTTTGACCATATGCGTTATGACTATGAAAATAATTTAACGGATATCGATACGGGTAATCATAGACGACCTGAAGATACTGATGTTGAGTATCAGCACTTAAGCCCTAAGTTAGGTTTAACCTATGCGATTAGCGAACACTTGAATACGTTTGCATCGTACCGCCATGCGTTCAGAGTGCCGTCGCAGGGGCAGTTATTCCGCCAAGGTAAGTCGATCAATACGGTTGAGCTTGAGCCTGTAAAAGTGGATAACTATGAGATTGGTCTTAGGGGTAATACTGACAGTAAAGTGAACTATGAGATCTCGGTTTATTACATGGTGAAGGAAGATGATATTTTAACCTTCAAGCATGCTGATGGTAGCCGCGAAACTCAGAATGCCGGTAAGACGTTACACCAAGGTATTGAAACCGGATTAACCGCGCCCTTGCATGCGGATGTCGATCTTGCGGTATCGTATGCCTACACTGAGTTTACTTATGAAGACTGGCAGCCAGATGGTTCGACTGATTACAGTGATAATGAAATCGTTGCGGCCCCTAGAGACATTGGTAATGTGGCAGTGGGATATCACCCTAGCCAGTTGAATGGTGGTAAGGTGGAATTAGAGTTTTCTCACTTAGGGCAATACTGGATGGACCAAGCGAATACTGAAACCTATAAAGGTCACCAGTTGTTGAATCTTCGTTTTAACTTTCCAGTGACGCCAGCGTTTAAGATGAGTGCGCGCATTATGAACTTAGAAGATAAAACCTATGCGACGAATGCGAGTTTTAGTCGTGGAGTTGCTACGTATGCTCCAGGTATGCCACGCACAGCGTATGTGTCTGCTAGCTATTCGTTCTAATTTTTGAGAAGTATTATTATGACCAAGTTCGTTTCATTTTTGTTTATCGCTTTATTGAGTTTCAGTAGTAACGCGATGCAGCATGGAGGTTCTTCTGCTGGAAAAGGTAAGAATGGAACGACTTGCACCATTGCCTCACTTAAGTGTGCCAAGGCACCGTCGGCGAGCTTTGGTCCTGATGGCAAGCTTTGGTTGGCTTGGGTCTTTGGTGGTCATGTTTATGTGCAGCATTCGGTGGATTATGGGAAGACGTATTCTCAACCCTTGAGTGTGAACCGAGCGCCTGAAAAGATTGCCGCCCGCGCTGAAAACCGCGCCAAGATTCAATTGGATAGCGCTGGCAATATTTATATCTCGTGGACCCAGTCGTTAAATAAAAAGTATACCGGCAATATTCGTTTTAGCCGCTCCCTTGATGGTGGCGAAACCTTTAGCCAGCCGATTACCGTGAATGACGATCGACAAGAAATCAGCCATCGTTTTGATTCTATGGTGGTGAGTGATGACGGTAAGGTGTTTATTAGTTGGTTGGATAAACGCGACCAGCAAGCGGCAAAAGATAAGGGGCTGGAATATATTGGTGGTGCTTTGTATTACAGCTACTCCGCTGACCAAGGTAAGACGTTCAGCAAAAACATGAACTTGTCGGATAACTCCTGTGTGTGTTGTCGTATTGCCATGGCGTTAGATAACAATAATCTACCTGTGATTGCTTGGCGTGACATTTATGGCAACGATGTGAATAACCAAATTCGCGACCATAGCTTAATTACCTTCGACTCTGAATTGAAACCCGGGAAGAAAATACGTTTAAGCAACGAGCAGTGGAAAATTAATGGCTGCCCGCATCATGGCCCTGCGGTAGATGTGGATGGTAATGGTGTTGTTCATTCGACTTGGTTTAATGACTCCTCTAATGAAGAGCAGGATGGCGATCACGTACTGTTTTATGGAAACAGTTCAAACGCTTATAAAGCGATGGGTTTTGGCCAAGCGGATAAGCAGTCTGCGCATCCTTATGTTGCGACTCTTAATCAAGATGGGGTGAGTCAAACTGTCTTCCTAGTGTGGAAAGAATTTGATGGCAAGAAAACGGATATTTTAATGAAGGTATCGCAAGACGCGGGGGCTAGCTGGGGTCAAAATACAGTGGTCAGCACCACCGTAGGATCTTCTGACCATCCGTTATTGGTTAAGAACTCGAAGGCTGTGTATTTGAGCTGGCATACTCAGGATGAAGGCTATCGCTTTCTTCCGCTATCTCCAGCATCACTAGTGGCAGGTTCAAAATGAAGCGACTATCTTATTGGCTTATTAGCCTTTGTTTATTAATGGCCGCTGCTGCGCAAGCTAACTCACCAGCTAGCGCTTCAGTTAGCCTAAAAGCATTTGAACTGGGCAGCTTTGAGCAGATCGTGACCGATAAGAATCAACAAGATCACCTGGTAATCCTGTGGTCGTTTGATTGCCCTCCTTGCATTACCGAGCTCGAAAAAATATCAGAGCTGCACCAGCAATTCCCTAACTATCAATTAACCCTAATTAATACCGATGCGGTTGAAGAACAGATGCGGGTGAAGAAGATTCTTCAGCAGTTTGATTTAGCAGGCCTAGATAACTGGGGCTTTGCTAATGACGATGAAGAGAAGCTGCGCTATGACATTGACCCACGTTGGTATGGTGATTTGCCTAGGAGTTACTTCTTTCCGTTAGTGGGTAAGATTAAGCGTTTGCGTGGCGCATTAACTAGTGAGGAGCTGTGGGAATTATTTGAGCCTTCTTAGTTACAATTCATAAGGTCTTGGGAAAAATAGCCCCGATATAATGCTAGAAGTGTGTGCGTACAGATTAAATATTACTTGAATTTACTTAATACATAACTTATAGCATTGTCGGGGTTTCAAATATCAGACTTAGGTAGTTGCCTCTACATGCCATTTCTCTGGGCTAGAAGGGTGGTTTAGTAAGGGGCGGTGTAAACCAAATTTCTTTAGATATTCATCTAATGTTCCGGCTTTGGCGACCGTCAATTTAGTTTTTAGCTGGGTTAGATGTCCGCTATTTAAGTCTGCGGCGACCCCGTCTAGATGCTTTGAACGTCCAGCGCCACATTTGCAAGGCTCACCGCAGGGCTTCAAACCGGAAGAAACCATTGCTTTACCGTTGTTTCCAATTCCAGCCGAAGTTTGTAAGAATTTTGCTTGTTTTTCTGTTGCGGCTTGGTCTGGTTCAAATCCAACTTTCCATTTAGATCCTTGTTTAATCGGTGCTGCATTTGCTTTTGTGCGTAGAAAGTCGCTAGCTTTAATTGTGTTCCAAACAGTCGTTGGGCTTGAAAAATGTTCCCAAGATATCGTACGTTTACCTGTAGAAACTTTGCTCGGTTTCGTACTTTTGTAGGAATTATAAAGAAACATATGAGCAACATGATGTTTTTGCTGCCAAGCTATTGTTCTCCCGTTATCTTGCCCAATAGTTAACAAATATGTTGATTTAGCATCTGCTAGAAATGCCTTTAGCCGTTGATCAAATGTTTTCCCTTTCGGGTCAAATGAAGATGTCACTGTCTATCTCTCCTTAAATAACAGTTAGTTGATATATATTGAACGTAGTAGTCTTGTGTTTTTATCTAATCCTAATAAAACAACATGCTCTACATCTCCTTCCCCTCGCTTGAATAAAACAAGCTCAAGATCTTTCCATTGAGAATTCAAATTTGTTAGTTCTTGAGAGAATAACGAGAATGTAATGTCTTCGGTGATTGCTGAAGACCCTATAATATGAATTGCCTCAACTAATTGTTTAATTTGAAGGTCAGACGATATTTTTTTATCGCTTCTTTCTCCTAACATAAAACCTATACCGTCAGAAGCACTCTCCCATTTTTGATCGCTTACAAAAAGGGGGAGCGTAATAAATGATTTAAATGCAATTAAATCATTTTCATTTATAGCAGCTTTAATTTGAAGAGCGGATTCTTGTGTTGATTTGGCTGTCTGGCATGCCATTAATAATAAACAGATAAGCCCCATCATCGATAGGGAAAGTAGTTGTTTAATTTTATTAAACTGTTTATGCATATTGATATCTCTTGATGTTGTATAACTAATCAACTAGTTCGTTATATTTATAGATAATATTGGTGCTTTATATAACATTTAAAAAGAATACTTTGAATTTTCACTTATGAACTTTAAAAGATAATCATGCTTAAGTATTGCCCCAATAGAGTTCCTGCCAATACAAATATAACTTGTGAATAAACTTTGAAATAACGCTGATATTAGGACTACTGATTTTCAATGGTAGACACGGGCGGTAACATCTTTTTGGGATTAAACGGTGGTCTGGCAAACCCATAGTAACCTTTACGGCTTTTAACTACTTTGAGGGGCGCGTCTGGTATCGACATTGGCGATTACGATATGAGTTTGAATAGACCCTGTTCGTTGGGATCTTCTTATAAGGAGATGACTTTTCTTACAAGTTACTTCGTTCCGCTAAAAGGAAAGATCAAGCGCTTGCGTGGGGCCTCTCCTCAGATCAGTTGCTGTCGCTGCTCTAGCCGGAATAGTTGCGCTCATTTATTCTTAATATAACTATATGTGCAATATATTGTACATGTTGGTTTTCTACGTTAAACTTGTCTATATTATGTACAACTAAATATAGAGGCCGCTATGCGTATAGTTTCTTTTACTGAAGCCCGAAATGGCCTTAAATCTGTTCTTGATGGCGTGGTTAATGATGCTGACTGCACGGTGATCACCCGCCGCGATGCTGAAGATGCGGTTGTAATGTCGATGGACTATTACAATAGCTTAATGGAAACGATTCATTTAACTCGTTCTCCTGCGAATGCAGAGCACCTCAACAAGTCCATCGCTCAATACAATGCCGGGCAAACGACTGAAAAAGGTTTACTCGAATGAGTCGAATCCTCGCTTGGACCGATGAAGCGTGGAGTGACTATGTGTATTGGCAAGGCCAAGATAAGAAAACGCTCAAACGCATTAATAAGCTAATCACTGATACTCAGCGTTCGCCCTTTGAAGGGATTGGTAAGCCTGAACCATTAAAAGAGAATCTAGCGGGTTTTTGGTCACGCAGAATCGACGATACCAACCGATTGGTTTATGCCGTTAATGATGCACACTTAACGATTATTTCTTGTCGTTATCACTACTAATTTGATTTCTCGATCGCCGTCACCAACGCCAACATCTTCTTCGGCGTAAACGGTGGTTTGATAAACCCATAATAATTACCATTCGGGTCGAGTATGGCGATGTTCGCGCTATGATCCATTAAGTAGCCCAACTCTGGGTCGACTTCACCTTTTTCATTTTGACGCTCTACCTTGGCATATACCGCATTGAGCTGGGCGGCAAAGCTGCGTAAAGACGCGGGCTTGCCGGTGAAGGACGTGAAGCTGGGGTCGAAGTAATCCATGTAGGTTTTTAATTGCTCTGGAGTATCGCGTTCGGTATCCACACTCACTAAAACCACTTGAGTCTGTGCCTGCATTTCGGGGCTTAACTTAACCCACATTTGTTGCATGACCGATAAGGTAGTTGGGCAAACGTCGGGACAAAAGGTATAGCCGAAAAATAGAAAGGACCATTTACCGATGTTGTCTGCTTTGCCCACAGTTTGGCCTTCTTCATTGATGAAAGGCACGTCGGTGATATTAATGGGTTGTGGGAATGCAAAGGCCCCTTGTTCTTGCAGCAAGGTTTGAAGGGAGGATGAATCGTTGCCGGACTCTGTTGAGGTAAGAGACTGCCAGCCCATAAATGAAGCCAAGCCTAATACCAGACTCATGATGGCCAAGAGCGGCATAAATGCTTTATTTGCGGTAGGCGAAGTTTTCTCTGGCGCCGACATAGCGATCCCCAATAAAATGAACTCTTAATGCGCCCATCATACCGAATCTGTCTCTATCATGCTGCAACTACAAAAACGTATTCTTCAACTCGCCTGGCCGATCATGCTGAGCAATATCACGGTGCCTTTATTGGGGCTGGTGGATACGGCAGTATTGGGGCATTTGAGTGAAGTGAGCTATTTGGCCGCGGTAGCGCTGGGCAGCCAGGTGGTGACGTTATTATTGTGGAGCTTTGGATTTTTGCGCATGGGCACCACGGCGTTGAGCGCCCATGCGATTGGTGAGGCGCAACGAACTCAACAGGGTACTCAGCAAATTAATAGCAGTATTCGGATTCTGCATAATGCTTTGCTACTGGCGTTATTAATTAGCCTTCCTTTGCTGATCTTTGCCCTGCTTACCATTGAACACATTATCGCGATGATGGGTGGCAGTGAGGTCATTCAGGCTTTAGCGGTGGAGTATGCCAGTATTCGACTGTATGCCACACCGGCAGTATTAGTGCAGTATGTGTTGATTGGTTGGTTTATTGGCCGTGGCGAAACCAAGGTGCCGCTATTTCTACTCATCGCCAGTAATAGCATTAACGCGCTATTAGATGTGGTGCTGGTATATGGCTATGGTCTGAATAGTGACGGTGTGGCATGGGCGACTTTGTGCGCGGACTATTTTGCCGCCAGCGCAGGCTTGTATTGGGCATGGCGAACGTTAAAGAAAGAATACCGCCCTGAGCAGATGCAATGGGGGCGGCCGAGCTGGCTGCAGCTGAAACCTTTCATCAATATTAATCATCAGCTATTTGTTCGGACCTTGTGCTTACTCAGTGTATTTATCTTCTTCACCGCCCAAGGCGCGCAGCAGGGGGATTTGGTATTAGCGGTGAATGCCATCATGCTCACCTTATTGCTATTGATCTCTAATGCCCTAGATGGCTTTGCTCATGCAGCAGAAACGCTGGTGGGGCAAAGTTTAGGGGCAAAAAATTACTCACAGCTTAATCAAAGCATCTGGCTGACGGGAACCAATGCGCTGATCATCGCTCTTATTATGGTATTAGGCTTCGCGTGGCAGGGTGACAATCTATTAGGTTTGTTAACCGATCAAGCCGATGTTTTAGCGATGGCGATTGAATTCAGCCCTTGGTTAATCTGGTTGCCGTTAATTGGCTGCAGCAGTTATTGGCTGGATGGTATTTTTATTGGTATGCAGGCCAGTGCTCAAATGCGCAATAGCATGTTATTGGCGGCCATCGTCATCTTCTTGCCTGTCTGGTTTCTGACACAGGGCTTGGGCAACCACGGATTATGGAGTGCGTTCTATGCGTTTTTATTGGCACGATCTATCTTTATGTTGCCTGCATTTTTGACAATTCTGAACAAACATCAATTATTTGCCGAAAAAAACTAGCGGACGCGTCAAACTTTACTATACTTTTTTCATAACGGTTAGAAAGTGTATCTAACTTGTTGTTTTTGTTAGCTTTTTTCTTTTACATAACAACAGGTCTTTTTATAAGAAATCCATCTAGCCGGGAACAGAATATGCCGCATTAGGCCATTGATTATTTACTGATCACCTTTTAAGGTATCAGCGACAATAAAAAGCTTACTTATTTTAAAGTAGTTGGAGATTCAAAATGATGAACACGGAAATGTTACAGCAATTGATTCAAAAATCTGTCACTCAAGAGCAAGAAACTGGGCAGCTACATCAGATTTTGCAGCAGCGCCTTGATACCGTCGAACGAATTGTCCAATTACCCGAAGTAGAAGCTTTAGAGCGTTTATACGAATTTGTTGTACGCTACATTCAGCAAGTACCACAGATGTTAGAAGACTTACATCAGGGTGCAGTAGAAGCCGGCCTATTGAATTATGTAAGTCCTATCTTAGAAGTAGTAGAAGGCTTCTTTATGGCGCCGCCGAAAGAACTGGATAAAGAATCCGGTTTAGCAGCCTTGATGGATGAAGCTTTTTTGGCGCACCGTCTGTTTGAAGAAGTAAACGATACCTACATTATGCGTGTCGGCCAGCCGATGATTCCGTTTGATATGACTATGTCGAATGTGATTGTGCATTCTCTTATTGGCGAACCGTTTGCCAATGAATTGGAGCAGGTGGTGATGGTTGCAGCGAAAGGCATTTTCGGTGAAGAAAAAGCCTACGAAGGTAACGATCAGTTCTTAGCCTTTATGGATAAGAAAGATAACGACAACCTGATTCAAATCGCTCAGCGCTGGCCTTGTATGTCGACGCAAATGGGTCTGGACGGCCACCTTCAGTTTGCTTAATAACTGATGAGCTAGTTTAAGCTTTTATCTAAGAACTCATACAGCGCTTGAATCCGAGCGCTGTTCTTTAAATCTTTGTGATACACAAACCACAAGCCTTCAATACTCAAATCCATTTCAATATCCAGCTGGGTTAGATTATCTTGTTTATTAGCATGATGAACCCCAATTGGCCCGATGGCCATGCCCTCTATTACTGCACTGTGGATATCAGGAAAGTGGTTACTTTGGTAGATGATTTGTTCTTCATCAATGTGGTCAAGTACCTGTTTTATAAACGGAATTTTTCTTTTGTCGTCACTGGGTAAAGCCCAGAGGTGTTGTGAGAACTCACTTTCATCTTTTGGTAATCCGTATTCTTGAATGTAGCTGTCGGCGGCAAAATAGAAGATATCAGGGGCGGTTAATTTCTTAACGATTAAGTCGGGTTCATTCGGTTCGGCTCCGGCGCGCAAAGAAACGTGCGCGGCGCCTGTGGCGAGAGGGATGATGTCGTCGGTGGCGATGATTTGTATACGCAGTTTGGGATAAGCCTGACGGAAGGCTTTCAGCGCTGGGTTAAGTATCGGCGAGAAGTCGCTCAAGGTGGTAATGCGCAAATTTCCGCTAATGTTCTTTTCAGCACTGGCCATGAGGTTTTCTAAGCGGCTAAAGCTTTTATGAATATCGGGTAGCTCTTTAACGACCAGCTCTCCGGCGTCGGTCAGCTGATAGCCGCGCTGGTGGCGGATGAACAGCTTGGTATCTAATGCTTCTTCTAAGCGGTTGATATGACGAAGAACGGTGGCGTGGTTCATGTTGAGCACCTTGCCCGCTTTGGTCAGGGTGCCCGATTCGGCGACTTGATAGGCAATACGGAAATCATCCCAGCTGGCTTGCGACATGGAGCTACCTTTAAAAATTCATTTGTTCATATATGCACAATAGTTTCCCTTTTTTGTCTATTTTTCAACAAGTGCTTTCAGCGTAGAGTAGTTTTATTGAATTTCTAGCGATTCTATATGTCGAAACAGGCGATCGCTTTATGAGAATGAGAATCAACATGGTAAAGAACAGTAAAACCAGTTACGGCTGGATGGCAATCGCTTTACATTGGCTCATGGCTTTTGGGATCTTTTTTCTCTTTGGCTTGGGTTTATATATGGTTGAACTGACCTACTATGATGAATGGTATCGAGGTTCACTAGAGCTGCATAAAAGCTTGGGCTTAGTGCTGTTATTTTTATGGATTGGCCGAGTGGTTTGGCGCTGGATCAATACCAGCCCTGCGATGGTCGGTACGGCCATAGAAAAAAAGGCGGCGCATGCTGTACACCTTTTTTTATATTTTTTAATGCTCGCACTGATGGTGACGGGCTATTTGATTTCGACCGCTGATGGGCGCGGTATTGTGGTTTTCGAATTATTCGAGATTCCGGCAATGTCGATCAGTTTTGAAAACCAAGAAGATATTGCCGGTGACATTCACTGGGCAATTGCTTGGAGCTTGATACTAATGGTGGCTTTGCATTCCTTGGCAGCGATTAAGCATCAGCTAATAAATAAAGACGGCACTTTAATGAAAATGATTCGCCCTAAGGCTAATCAGTAAACTCCATCAATTATCCTTAGGAGGATTTATGAAAAAACTATTATTAACCGCAGTAACCACATCAGCGATTGCGCTAGGTTCTTTGTTTTCAGTTTCAGCACAAGCGGCTGATTATAAAATTGATACTGAAGGTGCTCACGCGTTTGTTCAGTTTAAAATTCAACACCTAGGTTACAGCTGGTTATTGGGCCGCTTTAATACGTTTGAAGGTGATTTTTCTTACGATGCCGCTGCACCGGAAAAATCTGAAATCGAAATCGTAATCGAAACGGCCAGTATCGATTCAAACCACGCTGAGCGTGATAAGCACTTGAAAGGTTCAGATTTCTTAGATGTTAAGAAATACCCTAAAGCCGCTTTCAAGAGCACTGGTTTTGAAGTAAAAGACGATAATAACGCGGTTGTGACCGGTACTTTTATGCTGCACGGCGTGAAGAAAACCATCAGCTTCCCAGTACAGAAAATTGGCGAAGGTAAAGATCCATGGGGTGGTTACCGCGCAGGCTTCGAAGGTAAAACATCTTTGAAGCTAGCCGATTATGGTATTACTTATAACCTTGGGCCAGCATCGGCAAACGTAGAGATTCATCTTTATGTTGAAGGCATTCGTAAGTAAATATTATTAGTCGTTGATTAGTGATATCAGAGAGCCCAGTTTTGACTGGGCTTTTTTGTGCCTTCGGTATGGTTAATGCAAATCAATAGATAGGCTAAAAGTATTAAAATAGGTTGAAATTAATGGTCAAATTATAGACAATGCGCGCCTTAAATCGGGCGTAATGGACTATACAAACAATGGAATGCAATAAATTAGCGTTAGGATTACTGCTAATCGTTATTTTTGGCAAAGGAAATGCTGAAATTATTGCTGATGGATCAACGACTACTTCTGTATCCGTTGATAGTGCAGGCCGGGAAGTCATCGAAATTGCCCCCGCGAATTCCAGTCGAATAAGCCATAATCGATATAGCCAGTTTAATGTAGATTCAAATGGCATCATCATCAACAACCGTCTTGCTGCTGCAAGAACCATTATCAATGAAGTCACCGGAACGTCGTCATCCGAAATTAATGGAGAGATACGAGTTCAAGGGACGCGTGCGCATCTAATTATTGCCAACCCTAATGGCATTAATATCAGTGGAACGACTTTCTATAATACTGGAGCAGTAGGACTAGCAACGGGTACTGTTAGTTATATTACTCGTCCAACCCCGTTAGGAGGAACGCAAGACAATCCTGTGATCCTAACTGGCGAAGGCGCAATCGTAGTGGGTGAGGGAGGGATTGCAGGGGTAATGAATCGCCTGGATCTTATTTCTAAAAATATTGCGATCGAAGGAGAATTGAATAATGAACACGATTCTCCCTTCGCAAGTATTCAGCTGAAGGCTGGCGAATCAAGTACAGAATTCAACCCTAACTTATCAATCGCCGATCCTGGTGGTCAGTGGTATGACTCAGAAGCTATTGCTGATGCTGTGGCTAATGAATCACTTGCGATTGATATTACACGCCCGGCATCGATACTTGCTAGCAGTATTCAGATTGTCGTAACCGATCAGGGGGCGGGAGTTCGACTACTGGGTGATACTGCCGCCTCACAAAACAATTTTACTATCAGTGCTGATGGGCATATCCAAATAGAAGGTGAAGTTATTGCCGCTGGAAATATTGCGCTTAGCTCAGCGACCGTAGAGGTCAAAACGACAAGTGAAAAACAAGCAAAAATCGAATCACAGAACGCAGCCCTAACGATTAATACACTGACACATTTTAATAATTTCGGTGGGCTATTAAGCGGTGCGATTCAAGATCCTAGCAATGATCAATCCCATGCGGGAATAACGCTAAATATTGGCTCTATATTCACGCAATCTACGTTAGGTGAAAGCGAAGTTCAGCGAGGAGTCTTATTTTCACTAACGGATATTGATATTAATGCTGATGTTGTAAATAACCATGCGGGAAGAATGCTATCAAATACGGGTATGACGTTAGACGCCAGCCAATTTAATAATACCGTAATCGTAGATGATTTTAGTGGACGTGGTGAAGAGATCTCTCGTGACTTTGACGGGCGGCATTTATGGTATATGGGATTTCTAGTTCAAGAGCGAGTTCATGAAACCGTGCTTGATTATGGCGAGCCCATATCGGGACGCTATTCATCAGAATTGATCGCCAATACAGGTGATATCGATATAAATGTACAAACGCTCAACAGTATTGGTTCTGAGATCACTATAAATGACGGGGATTTAATCATTGATGCTGAAACCATTTATCATGAAGCGGCTATGGCAGGGCGCGCTAAATTAACCCTGCATTGTGAATTAGGTGGATGTGATCGAGATGGTTATTCAACAGTAGATCTTATTGGTGGCCAATGGCAAGCCAGTGGAGACATCAACTTAACGGCAACCACGAGCATTGAAAATATAGGCGGAACATTTTTAGCGATTAATGATTTGATATTAACCAGCCCAACGATAAGTACTTCATCTTTGCAAACAGTTGATGTATTAACTCGTAACCAAGGCCTGCGTAGTTTGTTTTTTCATGATGACGGGTTATGGGTGCAAACCGATCAGGGTGGAGCATTACTGGCTAATATGGGACGTCTCGTCATCGCTTCAAACAACGAACTCATTGTGGATGGGGGTGTCGTCGATGCAGGTGGTGGCATTGAGTCTAATGTCGCTATCAATATTGTTCGAGAGCCATCAACGACAGATCTGATGATCCGTAAGCATGGCGGACTGTTGAGCGATATTTTCTAATGAAAGCCTTAATCACCTTATTACTGTTATTGAACTCAGTTGTTGTTTTTTCTGCTGATCCTAATGTCGATTTCGCAGAAAAATTTCTGCAGGATGAATTAATAAAACGACAAATTGAGCTGTTACAGAAAAAACAAGTTGAAGTGAAAACGGCTGAATCTGAACAAGGAATACCTGTAGAAAGCCCCTGCTTTAATATCAAGACGATCATCTTGAAAGGGAATTCATTATTATCGAGAGATGATATAGAGCATATCGTTCAATCATATAAAGGACATTGCCTAGGTAAGAATGGCGTCAATCAGTTGATGGCTAAACTAACCGCTGTCTATATTGATTATGGTTATATAACCAGTCGAGTTTACATCCCGCCACAAGATTTAACCAAAGGAGTATTAGAGTTTATTGTCATCGAAGGAACACTTGAAAACTTCTCGATAAATAATAACTCAGCAGAAGATCGACGTAAGTTATGGTGGGCCATGTCCCCACAGCGCGGCGAACACTTAAGTATTACTGAAATTGAGCAGGGTATCGACCAGATTAACCGCGTGCCATCTGCCAATGCAAAGATGAAACTCTGGCCCGGGAAAGAAACAGGCTCAACCCACATTCAAGTATTAAACCAGACGAATGATGAATTCCGCGGGACTCTAGAATGGAATAATGAAGGGCAAGCGAGTACCGGTAAACAGAAAATTCGCTTCGGTATGGATGCTGATAACCTAATAGGCATCAATGATACGTGGGGCTTCAACTTTATTGGCAGTAAAGATACGAATGCGGTGACCTTAAACAATTCATTTCCATTCAGAGACCTAACTTTTAACCTATCTCATAGTTACTCAGAATATTTGAATATATTGCCAGGGAATACGGACTTATTTGGTCAATCAAATACCAGTACTTTAGCAACAGAGTATTTAGTCTATCGAAATGGCAAAAGAAAAATTCAATGGACAAACAGCTTAACCGTCAGGCGTTCAGAAAGGCATTTGTTAGGGGTCACACTCACACCTCAAAAATTGGTGCCCTTAAGGACAGCACTTAGTATGTCTGAAAATTTAGCGTGGGGTTTTTATTCACTCGAAGCCGGGATAGTGCAAGGGACAAAGTTATTTGGTGCCAGTAAGGATCCTTCAAATATTCAAAAAGAAGCGCCGAAAGCTCAATTTAATAAGCTCGATGGACGATTTACCTTAATGGTGCCTACGGCCAAGTTCAGTTACCAGTCGACATTGGCTTTTCAGCTAACAGAAGACTTGTTATACAGCTCCGAGCAGATTCATATTGGTGATAAAACTACCGTTCGTGGCTTCGAGACAACGGCGGCCTCAGGAGAAAAAGGTTTTTACTGGCGTAATGATTTTAATATAAGCACGCCAAGCTTGATGTCAGAATTTGACCTTATTAAAAAAACACCATGGCTACGTTATGCCAGTCTATTTACCTTTGTCGATTTTGGCTGGGTAGAACCGAAATTAGAAAAAAGAGCCAAGCGTGCAGCAGGTAGTGGGCTGGGTTTAAGAATTAATTATAAAGATGTCTCCGCAAGCATCACCTGGTCGAAGTCAGTCGAAGCGCCAGTTAAACAAAATTCAAATGAAGCCGTATATGCGTCGCTTCAGCTAAAAGTGTTTTAGTAGGTAATCATCATGGATCGATTTAGAAAATCATTATCAGAAAGTTTATTAACGCGTTTAGTCAGCTATCTATTAGTCATACAGCTCATATTTCCCCCTTTATGGGTGAATAATGTCTATGCGGCGTTGGTTACCGATCCACATGCCAGTGTGAGCTTCCAGCCCCAGATAGATACAACCTCGGGTATTCCAATTATTGATATTGTTGCCCCCAATAATATCGGGCTTTCGCATAACAAATATCAAGATTTTGATGTTGATCACAATGGACTTATTTTTAACAACTCACTGGTCAGTGGCAATTCTCGTTTAGCGGGTCAAATTGTTGCCAACCCATTATTTGGTGGTCGTACCGCCAGCATTATTTTAAATGAAGTGACCGGTGCTTCAGATTCTGAACTTAAAGGGCTAATGGAAGTTTTTGGTGATAAGGCAAATGTCATTATCGCTAACCCAAATGGCATAACGTGTAATGGTTGTGGTTTTATTAATACCCAGCGAGCAACGTTAACCACTGGTGTGCCAGAATTTTCTACCGGCAGATTTAGATTGGATGTGGATGGTGGCTTAATTCGTTTCGAAGATGAAGGTTATAGCTATCGGTCATTTGTTGATGAAGTCGATGTGCTATCTCAATATATCGATATCAATGGTGACATCTCTACAAAGAACCGCATAAGCCTAGTGGCAGGTCGTTTTATTTTTGATTACTCCAAGAGTATTGCTGGTGGAAAACTGGCTGAATGGGTTGAGACAAAAGAAAGTAATGATCAGCCGCAAGACCCTGCCAGAACACTCGCCATTGATGGCACTATCTTTGGTGCGATGCAATCAGGCCAGATTGATATTATGGGCACGGAGCAAGGATTAGGCGTAAAGGCAGATGGATATTTATTTGCCCAAGCAGATGACCTCTTCATTCAGTCAGCCGGTGGGCTTTCAATTAATAATGCCGATGCGGTGCGGGAAATTAAACTGTCTGCGCAAGATGATATCGTAATTGGTGCTGACCTGATTGCCAATCTAGCAATTAAGACGAATGCTGATTCACTGACCATGGATGCTGAAGCGAATCTAATTGCCAGTGAAGTACAATTGACTGCAGAAGACAGCCTAAACTTAAGGGGTGATATTAAAGCCTTTGATATCACGCTAGACAGTAAAGCCTTAACCAGTGATGCCGATTTATTAGCAATCAATACCCTTAACATCACTACCACAGAAAAAGCGCAATTTAATGATTCAGCCATTGCGTCAAATAACGCAGTCATTACGTCTGCGGAAGCCGAATTTAATAACGCAGAATTAAAAGGAACCGCATTAGAGCTAACGGCTGATAAAACGACCCTATTACAATCGACCGTCGAAAGTACTGAACTTGCCCTTAATATAGGCGAAGTAATATCTGAAGGTATTGAGATAGTCGCAGATACTGCTGTTATCCAATATAGCAATTGGCAAGATCAAAATAGTGACTGGCATATAGGATCACTAGAACTCAATGGCAATCAACTGAATAGCCAAGGAGGCAGCTGGTTATTTAATAATGGTGAACTCAATGTTGGTGATTTAAATTTAGACAATAGCCGTATATTTTCATATCAAGGTATTATCAGCGCAAACAATCTAAATACCAGTAATAGCCAAATCTATTCAGAAAAATTAGCGCTTACGATTAAAGAAACCTTATCGAGTACGGGTGATGTTTGGAGAATACTTCCTTTTAGCGCAGAAACGACAATCACTGATGTCGGCGCATTTGATATAACGGCTAACCAAGCAGATTTCACTAATGGCGTAATTCAGGCCAATGTTTACCAGCTTAACGGTGATACTGCTCAATTCGATAATACGGGTATCGCTACCAATACGATCGATATGAATGCGCGTGAACTAACCACGGATACAAATACTCTTTGGCTTGCAAACGATAACGTAAATATCATCGCATCATCGTCAGCCAAGATGGATCATACATTAAAAACTTCAGACTTAATGTTGACCACCGCGAATGCCGATATATCAGGACACTGGCTTATTGCCGATAATGCCGTGATTGAATCGACAGCGGCATTGAATATTCAGGATTTAGAACTGACCGCAAATACCTTCAACGCGATTTTTGACCAAGGTAAATGGGATAACCTACTCGTTAAAACAAATACCAGTGATATTACGGCGAATAATACGTTAGACATCAGCAAAGGAACAATAGAAAGCACTCAGTTATCATTGGCATCAAACCAACTTTCGCTTGACGAAAATACTTGGATTGGGGCCAATACCTCTCATATTAATGCGGATCAAATCAACAATGCTGGCGTCTTATTAGCTTCAAATGAATTACAAATAGAAAGCCGCGACCTTCACAATCTGGGTAATATAGCATCCTTCGAACAGCTTAATATTAGCAGCAGTGAATCACTGAATAACCAGGGATCGATCATTGCGAATCAACTTGTTATTGACTCTGCGAGTACCATAAATAATAAAAGTATAAGCAGTGAAACATTAACGCTGAGTTATCAGAGTTTTGAAAATACTGATAATGCTAGCCTAGTCAGTAATGACGTGAGATATGAAGCAAAAACGAATACGGCTAGCTTTACCAATTATGGTGTACAAATCGCAAGCGACTCAATGCAGTGGCTATCTAATGAAGCATCCAGTGGGCGCTATACTAATGCCGGTTTATTAACTGGCAGCGATATACAGTTTTCGGGTTTAAACCAGGTAACCAATGGCGTATTAATCGACGGCACTATTCAAGGCAGCATACAAGCGTTGGCTGCTAGTGGAGAAGAGGAAGCACAGGGCCGCTTATCGATTGGGGCTGAAGCCTTTACCCAACTGGGAACTATCGAGGCGGATGAACTGAGCATTACCCGTGATAACTTTCATAACGAAGGTAACATTTATACCAGTGACCTAACCGCCAATATTAATAATGAATTTAAGAATAGCGGTATTCTAGCAGCAGATAGTCTCAGCTTAATGGCGAGTGGTTTAAGCAATTCGCAAGGGTCTACGATTAGTACGGTTGAGCTTAATATCGAAGGGGCAAATGTTGATAATTCGGGAACGTTAATCGCAACGAATATTGAATTCACGGGAGACGAAACAGCAAACTCATATTTCACCAATAAAGAAAGTGGATTGTTAATTCAAAACGCTATTCATAGCGATAGTGTTGACGCTGCGGTACTGGGTGAAGTATCCATTTCTGGATTTAATACTTTCACTAACAGTGGCTTAATTGAAACGGATGGTTTGTTATCAATTGACAATATTCGTTCTTTTAATAATTATTCAGAGGATCTCGTTAATCTTGATAGTACAACGCGCATAGTGAGTGAATCTGGCATTAAGCTTTCGAATATCGATGCATTTAATAACAGCGCTATTCTAGTCGCTGATGCCATCTCGGTACAAAGTAATAGTTTCAACAACTCAGGAATTGTTGGTGCTGGTGAAGCTGTGATTGAGGTGGCCGAAGGTAGCTTAATGAACAGTGGCAGAATGTATCAGTCAGATTTAAGCGCTAATGACAATGTCCGCAATCAGATAAATACTGCAGAAAATGAATTCAATATTGAAGCTAATGGATTCATCAATAGTGAAACATCTTCCATTGAACTTGCAAAAGGCCGTATCGATTTAAAAGCAGGGGATTTAATCAATAAAGGCTTAATCCGTGAGCTAGAGAAAGACGTGGTCACGGGTGGGTTGTCGATAGCCAACGTTAAAAACATAGAGAACCACAATGACCTGTCGCTATCAACAGACTTAGTGATCGTAGAGTCAGGCTCTATTTCAAACTTAGGTGAAAGTAGTTACATCAAAGCCAATTCAATTATTGGTAGCGACCTTAGGAGTATTAATAACGAAGGTGCATTACTCGCTAATACGAGGATTGATGTTGAAAGTGAAAATATTATCAACGCCAATGGCGCCAATATTTATGCTGAACAAATCACTTTTAATTCAACGACATTCATCAACAACTCAAACATCGGTAGTGAGCTTGAACTAGAGATTTATTCAACGACGTTAATCAATAACGCTTTAGCGGAAATATACAGCACGGATGGTCGTATTCGCTTATCGGGCCATGATGGCATAACGAATAAAGGCAACGTTTTAGCGAATACCGATCTCGCAATTGAAGCGGACTTGCTTATAAACGAGGGAGTTCTGAATGCTCAAAACAACATTGCTATTAATCAAAGCTCAACCGGAGCTATTGAAAATGACGGATATGTATTCGCAGAGACGGTTAGCATTGGTAATGAGAGTCACCGACAATTAAAAGTAAGTAACACGGCGAGCAATTCTGAAGGCCCTGATGGAGAGATTATTCTAGCAGGCATTCAAAGTGGAGAGGGTGGCTTAGACATTATCACTCAAGAACTGGCTAACCAAGGTCAGATATCCAGTGATAACAATCTGTTAATTAATTCAACAGGCTCGATGACAGGCAATAATGCTCTTACTGGATCGCTAGAAGCTAAAGGTCGCTTAACCTTATCTGCCTCGGGGCTTGAGGTTGCCAACAGTGCAAAAATTGTAGCGCTGGGAGATGAGAATTCAATAACGATCATCAATGATTTTAACAACGCTGGACTGGTCTCATTAAACAATAACTCTAGTATCAATAGCGGGAATTTGAATAATAGTGCGACCTTATCTGGCAATACACTGGGCATCAACGTCGTAGGTGATTTATCTAATAGCGCGGTTACGAGCCAAGTTTATGCTGATCATCTTAGTATTGTAACCAATAATCTAAATAATCAGGGCTTGATTCAGGCCAATACTGCGTTGGAAATATCAGCGGCCAATGATGCGGTTAATACACATGAAATTTTAGCTTTGGAAACGTTGGTCATTAATGGTGGTGAAAATAACGCGGCCAGCTCATTGTCAAACTCAGGCACAATCTCTAGTAAAGCCATAAATGTAGCGGCGGCTTCTCTTAACAATAATGCTGATGCTACCATCACTGCAGAAACCGCAGAAATAACCGCCACAACGATCAGCAATGCCGGAACTCTTTACCAATTAGAAAGTGATACTGCGAATGCAGCGTTTAATATAACCGCTGAGAAATTTACTAATGCTGAGTCTAATGCCATTGTTGACGTGAGCAATGGTTTGTTCAACCTCAATACCCTCATCAACCAAGGGTTGATTCGTGAGCGACAAGACAGTGCTTTAGACCCTGAATCTGATAGCGACCAGCTACGTTTAACCAATGTTGAAACGCTGAATAATAGCGGTGAATTAATTCTATATAGTGACCTAACGCTAACCGGTACCCGGTTAAATAATAACGGTAATAATGCGTATATTCGCGCTAATTCATTAACCGCACAGAAGCTTACTGATTTTAGCAATAGTGGCAAAATAGCTACGCAGAATGTCTTATCCTTAAACAGTGAAAATGCCCTGGCCAACCAAGGGGAACTGGTTGCCAACCAGTTCATCGCTAATATAGCGCAAGATTTTACCAACCAAGGTTTAGTGCAAGCGACGACGCAATTAGAGATTAGCGCCCAAAATATTAGTAATGAAGCTGGGGCAGAAATATCAAAAATAGGCACGGATACAAATTTAGAATTAAGCGCAATTGGCCGTATTAATAACGCCGGTAATATCGCTAGTAAAAGCGGCTTGAATGTAAATGCGGATGATATTCTCAATAGCCAAAATATCAGTTCTAGCAAAACGACTACGCTACTCGCCAATAGCTTAAATAATACCGGACTTATCTACGGTCATGATTTAAATATTGGCAGTAATGAGAAGTTTATTACCCAGACCCGTGATGAAATCCGCCCTGAAGCAGATATTGATACAGAAGCTGATGCTGGCGGATTAGTTGCAGCCAATACGTTAAATCTATATACCAATGGGCTAATGAACGATGTGTATCGCGCGTCGATTATTAATATAACCAGTAATGCTGATTTAATCTTAGCGGGTGATATAACCGCCGAAAAGCAGACACGTGTTATTGCTGAAAATTTAACGTTGAATAAAACCGCAAGTATCTATACCGGTGATGGTGAAGATACGAGCACTTTTTCAATTACTCAAACATTAAAAAATGAAGGTGATATCTCCTCCAAATCAACATTATTAATCAATGCCACAGATATAAATAATATTGGTGAAATAAAAACCAGTAAGGAAATGGCGATCAATGCCAATACGATAAATACTGCGGTTGATTCTTTAATCTCCGCTGCAGATACATTACACATATCAGGTTCTGGTACGGGTAATAATGATCAAGCAATAAGCTTGATCACAAACGGCGACATCGTTTCTGATAAATCCTTATCATTACAGTCTGAGTTAATAACCAATAATGGCAATATACAAGCAACAGGTAATTTAGATATTGCGGCACAAACATTAAGCAATACGAATAAAATTCAAAGTAATCAACAGCTTATTATCGTAGCAAATAACGTTACTAACGGCATATCGGCGCAGTTATCCAGTATTGAAAGCCTAACCATTAATGGCCCAGAGAATGGCATAGATAATCGTACTGCAGACACCTTAATAAATTCAGGGACTATTTCCAGTGCAACACTAAGCCTAGCGGCAACCACACTAAGTAATAATGCCGATGCAATCATTGCTGCAGAAACGGCTGATCTAACCGCCACCACGGTTAGCAATGCTGGTAGCCTGTATCAGTTAGACAGTGATACGGAAAATAGCGCTTTTAATATCACAGCTCACACATTAGACAATAACAACGCAAACGCGACGATTGATATTAAGAATGGCCTAGTTAACCTCAATACCCTAATCAACCAAGGGTTTATTCGTGAGCGTCAAGAAAATGCAGCAGACAGTGATCAATTATTATTAACAAATATTAAAACGCTGAATAATAGCGGTGAATTAATCCTCTATAGCGATCTGGCATTAACAGATGCAAGTCTGACGAATACCGGTGAGGGTGCGTACATTCGCGCGAACTCATTAACAGCCAATAACCTCACTGAGTTTAGTAATAGCGGAAAGATTGCAGCGCAGAATCTATTAAGCATCAGCAGTGAAGAAACCCTAAACAACCAAGGAGAGCTGGTTGCCAATCAGTTCACCGCCGTTACGCAGCAAGACTTTATTAATCAAGGTTTAATACAGGCGAATTCACAATTAGAGATAAACGCCAATAACATTAGTAATGGCTCCAGCGCAGAAATTTCAAAAATAGGCGCGAATACAAACTTACTATTAGACGCAACTCTCCGTCTTGTTAATACGGGCAATATTGCCAGTAAAAGCGGCTTGAATATAAACACCGATGAAACGGTTAATAGTAATAACATTAGTTCTAGTAAGACGACAACGTTATCCACCAATAAACTAAATAATAGCGGACTAATTTACGGGGATTATCTTAATGTTGGTAGCAATGGCCAGCATGTCGAAGAAACTAGGCAAGGGATACGGGCAAACGCTTCAGCGAGTACGGGAGGCTTAGTCGCAGCCCAAACGTTAACCCTCTATACCCAAGGCTTGATGAAAGATGTTTATAGCGCCAATAGGATTTCTTTGTTAAGTAATGGCACTTTAGATCTTTATGGTCAAATGAAAGCAAACCAGGAATTAGATATTACCGCTCGTGATCTGGTACTTCGATCCTCAGGAAAGATCAATGTAAATTTAAGTACTTCAGAAAGTAAGTGGGATATTGCTAGGAATACTATTAATTATGGACAAATGTCTGTTGGATCGAACTTAACATTAAATACTGGTTCGTTGAAAAACTTCAAGGATCTAAATGTTGCAAGAGACCTTACTATCTCTACAAACTCATTTGATAATGCAGTAGACGCCAATATTATTTCAATGAGTCAGTTGAGTCTGAAGTCATCCGATAATGGCTATCTGGATTCTGCCTCTAATGCAGGCGTTATTAATTCAAATGGCTTGTTAATCAAGGCAAATAGTTTTGAAAATAAAGGCAGTGCTATTATTGCCTCTTCAGAAGCAGAGATAGATGTATTAGGTACATTGAATAATGAAGGAGGCATTTATCAAACAACAAGATACGTATCCTCTCAAAATAACGTATTTAATATCTCAGCCTCAGTTATAAACAATGAAAATATATCAAACCCAGTAACAGCCAATATACAAATTGGAAAGGGTGCGATCAACGCAGAAAATCTTACCAATAGCGGACAAATACTGGAACTTGAAACGAAGAGACATGGCAGTGATACCTTATCCATTACAGGTCTAAAATCGCTGGATAACTCTGGTAGTATCATCGTTAATAGTAACTTGGCATTAGAAAATGCGAGTCTAATTAACAAGGCTGGTGCTGGTGATGGGAGAGATACTGCATATCTTCAGGCGGCATCAATAACGGCGCATGAATTAACACATTTTGATAATGAAGGATTATTGATCGCTAATGGCGAAATGTCGTTATCAAGTCAGGAGTCGTTACAGAATGACGGTGAGCTTGTTGCTAATACTTTGACAATCGACATTGCAGATACTTTTACCAACCTAGACAAAATCATCTCTCAGGGCGGCATCTTGTCAATTTATGCTGAGAGTATTATTAATACTTCCGACTCTTCAATAATAGCGAAGGGATCCAGCCTTAACTTATCAACAAAAGAATACTCCAATAGTGCTAGTAAAATAGAGAATGAAGGCATAATTGCCAGCGCTAGAACCCTCGAAATCGATACAAAATTTCTAGATAATAAAGATACCATTACCGCCAGTGGTAATGGCGTATTAAATATAGAGCGGTTAAATAACCAAAATCTAATCTTTGCTAATAACCTAATAATTGGGTCTGCTGGTAAGGAAGTGAGTCAAGAACGTGATGGAATTCAGATATTTGATCCTACAAAACAAGTCGGTTTAGTTGCAGCGAATTCATTAACTCTCTATAGCAGTGACTCAATGAAGGATGTCTACCAAGCGGATTATATTAATATTATTAGTGATAACTCTGTCGAATTAGAAGGTACGATTAATGCGGGTAAGCAAGCCAATATCAATGCTAAAGACTTAACGCTTAATCAAGCTTCATTGGTAAAAATATCTGGAAATCCAGCATCTGCTTCAAGTGTTTGGAACTTATCAGGTGCATTTGAGAATAATGGCAATATTGACTCTACATCGGGGTTAAGTGTTACCTCCAACAGTTTTACTAATAATACTGATATTAATATAGGAGGCGATTTCTATATTAACAGTAATTCTATAATTAACAGCGCTAATGAAGACGGTACCGTTGCCAAACTATCGAGTGAAGGCTTGCTGAACATCTCTGGTGTAAACGGATCGAACAACGATAGAGCAACTACTTTTGTCAATGAAGGTGAGATTGTTGCTGATGCAGGATTTAATTTATATTCTGATTCTATTGTTAATAAAAATAATATTAAAGCAACGGGAGATAGTGACTGGAGATTTTCTAGCTTAGAAAATATTACAGATTCCGCTGATAAACCTAGCAGAATATCCGTTGATGGCCATTGGACTTTAGGAACCGCTTCAGAGCGAGTGGGTAGCGTCGATAACGACGGAAAGCTATATGGTAAGAGTATTAGTTTATACAGTAATAATGACGTGAACAATAAGATAGGATCACAACTTGTTGCTTATGACGGTAACTTATTGGTAGATACTCTTGGAGATATTACTAATGATGGTGCTGTTTATTCTAAAAATAATTTCACATTAAATTCAGCCCTTCAAATAAATAATAATGGAACCATTGAAGCTTTAGAAGGTACCGCGCCAACGAGTTTAATATCAGCAATGGTAGTTAATAATGGCAATGGAGTGGATAAGACTGGAACGATAAAAATTGCAAGTGACTTAACCCTAAGCACTAATATTTTCAATAACAAAAGTTATGAGTTTGGTGAAAATAAGACGTATGAAGATGTACTTTCATATCGCTGGAAAGATGGCAAAGCTTGCGTAGGGTGTGAGGGGAAGACAAACTTTGATGTATACGTGCAGTATCAAGAAGGGACTTATAAAAGCAGGAGTGGAAGCCGTTTAGAAGTTGGTGGTTCTTTAACTGCTGATAAAGGGGAGTGGTATAATTCTTCTTCGACCATTATTGCGAACCACATAGATTTCAGTGATTTGTCAAAAATAGACAATACGGTTTCTGGTATTGAAGTCACTCAAGTCGAGTTGAAGTGGCATACGAGTTTGAAGAAAAAAAGCAACAAGAGAAAGAAAAGAGACTTCTTAGATGCATATTATGGGAAAGAAAGTCAGATCGAGGATGAGCTTTATAAATCAGGAGATGCTTATTATTGGAAAGAATTAAAAATGGATACTACGACAGGGTATGTGTCTTCCCCCAAATCTATTAATGCAACACTCTTATCAATTGAAGGGAATAAATCTTTAATAGAAGCTAATACAATGCTCGTTGGGGCACACACTCATGTCCTGAATGAAGGAATAATAAAAGTAGGTGAAATTAAAACAAAAGATCTAGAAGACCTCTCCCAAGCGAACCAAGTTGATACAACTGCTATAAACAACACCGATACCGGCATAGCCAGCGGGACATCTGCGAGTGATAACCAGTCCATTGCAGAACAAAATGAAGCTGCTAAAAATGTTGTTTTAGACACTAACCAAAACATCACTGACAAAACCAATACTAAAAACAATACCGGCGCTACATCAGGCAAAGACCGCTACATTAAACACAGCAGGCCAACAGGTGAGTTATTATCTTCTGAAGCAATCGCTGATTACACATCAACAATCAAAGACCTAACCTCTGCCAGAAATAATGTTGGGGCGACTCAAGGTAGTGATGCCATTGTTAATGCCGAGGCAGAAACAATACGAAAAGAGCAAGAAGATCAAAACATTGCTACAGGTTCGGCCACCAATACCGAAGACCTTGATGAAACCAGTGACCATGTAAAAGGCAGCTTCATCAACGGCGCTGATGGCTTAGTTATACAAGTCGCCAATCGCCAGCCTACGGCCAGCATTTCTTTATTATCTTTCATTATTCCAGGTCTATCGTTTGACGCACTCAGTGCTGCCTCTGTTGCGGGTGATAAAACAGCAGAAGAAATTGCTGCCCAAGCCGCCTTACAAGCTCAGCTAGATTTATTAGAAAGTGATAAAGACAAAAACAGCGATACCATTAAGGGCCAATCCAATAGCTATGATGCCCAAGCCCCTAGCCTTTTTGATTTAGACGAAGATATTCTGCAGCGCATCATTGCCGATACCGAATATGAACTCTCACCTGAGTACATTTTTGATAAAGTCGATCCAGACAAAATATTAGATACCGAACCCAAGTTCTTCTTAGATCCTTACCAAGAAGCACAAGCCGTAACCCAAGCTGCATTACAGCAAACGGGCACCGCATTTTTCTCACCTGACTGGAATACTTCAGCAGAGCAACGCCAAGGCCTATACGACAATACCCTCGTATACCTAGATCACCAGCAAGACGTTACCCTAGGCCAAGCCTTAACGCCGATGCAAGTTAAGCAACTTGAAAAACCGATGATCTGGTACGTATCTATGAACATTGGTGGCCAAAGTCAATTGGTGCCAACGGTCTATTTACCCGAAGCAACACTCGCACAAATCACCACGCCATCAGCCGGCACAATCATCGCCGATAGCATGGATATTAACGTAGGCGACTTTAAAAATACCGGTGATATACAAGTCGCTAACTCAGCCCGAATTCAAGCCGACGTGCTTACCAACCAGCGTAATGTCATGACCTTTGGTGACGATGTTAACTTTGGTGCCATCGCGGGTAGCGGCGGTAATATCAGCGCGGGTAATCTGGCCCTCATCAGCGCCACTGATATTCATAATAACGGCGGAAGTTTAACCGGCACGGAATCACTAGTACTGGATGCCCAAAATGATATCAATCTAAATGCTTTAGAGTTATCCAGCAGAACACAAAATGGTAGTAGCATCAGCGAATCCACGAATCACATATTAAGCCAAATTAATGCGGGGAATCTCAGCTTTAGTGCCGGTGGCGACTTGAACTCTCAAGCGGCGCAAATACAAGCCACAGGCAATGCCGCGATCGATGTGGGTGGCGACATTAATTTAGATGGCGTAGAAAATCGCACCTACAGCCAAGTAACCAGCACGAAAAAGAGCACCTTCTCAAAATCTAAAAAGACCGTTGAAAATGAAAGTATCGACTTTGTCGGTTCGCTCATCGATGTTGAAGGCGATCTAGCCATGACATCGGGTGGTGATGTAAACCTCACCGGTTCACAAGCCAATGCCGCCGGTAATGTCAGCGTTGATGCAACGGGCGATATCAATATCGTATCAGCCATTGATAGCACCATGACCAGTACAAAAAAATCGGGCAGTAATATCGCCAGTGCTAGCACACATGATTATGGCAGCTACACAGAAACCGCCGAAGTCGCGGGTATCAGTGGAAATAATGTTGAGCTTAACAGTAGCGGCAGCATCACCTTGGCAGGGGCCGAGCTTAATGCCGAAGAAACTCTCACCATTGGTGATAGCGACATTCAAAGAGATGAAGCGGGTAACCCTATACTGGATGAAAATGGCCATTATATTGCCGTCGATGGCACCAAGGTTCAAGGACTTAACATCACCACCCTTGAGCTAAAAGAAGAAACTTGGAACGACAAAACCTCTGGCCTCAAAGGCCCGCTAAAAGACCTCGTTAAATCAGCCGTTATGGTCGTAGGTAGTACTAAAGGTTTAATCACTGGGGATGATAGTGCTGAGATTCAAACGGGGGAAGGTTCATCAACGCGTACGAATACAACCACCCAGCAAGGCTCCACAGTCGATGCCAAAAACTTAGAACTCTACGTCGATGGCGATACCAACATCATTGGCTCAGATGTGACAGTAACCGAAAACGCCGTGATTCAAACCGCCAGTTTAACCTTAGATGCGGCCAAAGAAACCTCAACCACAGAAGAATCCAGCTATACCGAATCGGCCAGTAACGTAGAAAGTAATCTAGAAGAAGATGAATTCGTCGTCGGCGGACTGGAAACCAATAAAACCACCAGTACCACCACAACGCATGAAACAAGCTGGAACGATAGCTCATTAACGATCGGTAATAACCTCACGGTTAATGCTACCGATGACGTTAACCTCATCGCCTCTGCTGTGGATGTTACCGGTGAAGCAGATATCAGCGCCGAAAACATCAACATCGGTGGGCGCGAAGCCACCACCGAAACCACCACCCATACCAAGGTTGAAACCGAGACCCTCGCCATCGGGGTAAAGAATGCCTACGCCGATACCGCGTTTGCCATTAAGGCGGTTGCCGATGCCGCCGCGGCCCTTGAAGACGCGAAAGAAGATCTGGATGATGCCAAACGTAATGTTCGTAACGGCACTCTAGCGGCCAGCGCACTCGATGATTATAAAGCCAACCTAGCGGCGGCCACGGCCCAGCTTACCCAAGCAGGTATTGCCGCAGTCGCCGCAGGGGCCACTGCAGCGGCGACTACCGGCACGGGCGGTTTTTATGTGTCTGGCAGCGCCGAGAAATCGGTTACCGAAACCACCACCACTAATACCAGCAGCACCTTCAATGGCTCAAGTATCAATTTAGGCAGTGGCAAACTAAACGC
>ENA-OSET01000882-OSET01000882.1-sediment-metagenome-genome-assembly--contig:-NODE-882-length-32723-cov-19.041628_pt1 | contig 32723 bp, 27 predicted proteins | sample MGYA00237882_ERZ534229 | MGnify/ENA primary metagenome ERZ534229 (study PRJEB26408, sample SAMN06266212) | sediment metagenome | isolation source: Hudson Canyon methane seep mesocosm | place... | reverse complement strand
ACTTGCCCGCGCAATACTCCCTTCATTAGCAACCATCCAAAAATAATGTAGATGTTTATAATTAACCATAACCCCAGCAATACTTCGTATTTTTCGAACAATAAAACAATTATATTCTACTTTTTTTGTTTATCAAAGCCATCTAACATTGCTCTGTACCAACAACACTATAACGAAGGAGATATACATGATTATTGATATTCAAGCACGTAACTTTTCCCTAACCAAAGCCTTACGCAGCTATGCTGAGCGGCGATTAAATTTGGCATTAAATAGTGGCAAGCATCATATTCATCGCGTTATTATTCGTCTTTCTGATATTAATGGTCCTCGTGGTGGTGCGGACAAAAAATGCCATCTTCAGATCATGTTAGGTGGTTTACCCAGTGTAGTCATTGAAGATACAGAAATTGATCTATATGAAGCCATAGATCGTGCGACAGAACGAGCAGGAAATACCATGGAACGCAGAATAGGAAGACAACAAACGCTGTCAAGGCATAGCCGCAACCTATCTGCTGCGTAATTAATTTTTTGGCTTTATTTTTCTTTTAATAAACTACCCAGCCGCAAGCGGACTGGGTAGTTTATTTTTTAATCGTGGATTTTGGCGGGTGTGTAAGAAGATACATAGTGGTTCCATAGTTTATTAAAAGAAACTTAATTATGTATGTTATTTCAACAGACGTTTACCAACCCACAACGGTCAGTTGATAGATTGTTTTTATAGAGAATAACCTCTTTCTTAAAAGACACACTTTTGTGCGTCCTTTTTGAAGCAATTGTTATACATTATTGATTACCCCGTTTCTGGTAAGAAACTGGGCATGCTAATACCATTAAAACCTGGAAACTCTCCCCATACTTCTTTGAGGTGTGTCTCCACATTAATAGCATTCCAAGAATACATTTGTTCGATCATTTTCCTTTTTTCCATGGGTATAGAAAATAGTACCCATGTCCCCTTAAACCTTTCTATTTCCTTTTTAATTAGGCCTATCGCAATTTCTTCTGTACGAGCAACACAAGGTCCGAGCATATTCAGAGCTGGATGCTTTACAGATATCATAAAACCTTCAATACTATTTTGATTATTTTCATAGATAGAGGCATGTAAAACACCACGAGGATTTTCTATAGAATATAGATAGTCAATTTCACGTCTTATCCCACTTATCTCCATTTCGAGATCCCCCATTTTTCCTATATCGGTAATTTTAGCTTCACGTATGTTTTCATGTTCTTTATCTGCAATATCATCAAGGCCTTCGTTGGGAACATTGATGACCATATCGTGATAAGTTACACGGGGAATAAAACCAGAACGATTGTATAATGAAAATGAATCCATGTTTATGGCACTACTAACCAAACGACAGGATTTGTAATCATTGTCTTTTGTATAATCGAGAATGTAATTAACTAATTGTCTGCCAACACCTCGACCACTATAATTTGGGTGTACACTCATAATTCCAAGTGATACATGCTGTTCTCTGGGGTGATAGAAACAAGACCCCATCATTCTGTCGGTTTTACTGTTGAATGCAGCTATACTGCAACCAGGAGTTAGGTCATTATAAACTTTATAAAATATAGATGTTTCCTGTGCACTACACCCAAAATAATCCTTTCCCCATCCATGTTTCCAATACCAAGTATTAAAAGATGAGTAGAGCATGTCTGCGTGCTCAGCTACGTCTTCATCATTAAGAGGGCGAAGTATAATAGAATTTTTCATCTTGATAATCTCATATTACGAAACGAATGCCCGCTCATGGCTATAAGTGCCGCCAACGATCACTACCAACCCATTGCAACTCGTCAGGAAGCTATTAAAATAAAGCTGTTCCCCACGAACAACTATTCTTTTTTACCTAAAATGTTATAGATACTATCCAATATATCATTAACATCCATTGGTTTAGTCAAATACTGTTCAAAGCCTACATCCTTACTTTGGCTAATATTATCTGTTGTCGCTGCTGCGCTTAATGCTAGTACGGGAATACAGCTAGTTTTTGGATTGTTTTTCAAGTGCTTTACCGCTTCAATTCCGCTCATATTAGGAAGGTTTATATCCATCAGTATGATATTAGGTTGTTTTTCTTCCGCTATATCTAATCCTTCCTCAGCTGTTGTAGCGGTGAGTAACTGGAGCCCTTCAGTTCGTAAAATTAATACTTCCATTAATTTTAGATTGGCAGGACTATCTTCTATATAGAGCACAGTACCTTCTAGTGTAGGAAAAATATGCTTCTGCTCCTCAGCTACATCATATGTTTCTTCAGTAATACTTACAGACAGTGGAAGTTCAATCCAGAAGGATGAGCCTTGGCCTACTTCACTTTCAAAGCCAATTCGTCCATTCATACTTTCAATAAGCTCTTTACATACGACAAGCCCGATTCCAGTACCTTCTATATTACTGTTTTCAGCACCTAATCGACTAAATGGCTTGAATAATTCACCCTGCATTTTATGACTTATACCTTTACCTTCGTCAGTAACAGTAATTCTTAACTGTTCATTAAATACTATGTTGCAGCAAACCTGAATACGGCCATCTTTTTTGTTATATTTTGCAGCATTGGATATTAAATTTAATAAAATTTGTTTTGTGCGAAGAAAGTCGGCATATATAATGACATCTCCAGCATCCTTACATTGACAGTCACTCTCTATTTCAACTTTATAGTTGCTAATAATCGGCTGTACTAGAGCAAGCACATCAGAAATCAAGTCTTTAACAGAAATAGGTTCTAACGAATAGTCTACATTTCCAGATTCAATTTTTGCAAGATCCAGAACATCATTTATTAGTTTTAAAAGATGCTCACCACCTTGTATTATTTGTTCTGTATTTTCTTTTTGGTCGAGAGTTAATGGCTGGATTTCATCTAACATGAGTAATTGACTGAAACCTAAAATAGCATTGAGGGGTGTTCTTAACTCATGACTCATCGATGAAAGAAATTCAGATTTAGCCTTATTTGCTTTCTCGGCTTCTTCTTTTGCTATTTCAAGGTTTAATTGTTGAAATTTATTTTCTGTAATATCACGCCAAACACAAAACAATGCGCTTCCTCCTTCAAAAGGAATGCGTGTTAGAGTAACTTCAGTTGGAAAATCCTGTCCATTTTTATTGGTATGAAACCACTCAAAACGATGATAGCCATTACGGTATGCGATAGTCATCATTTCGTTAGCTTTAATAAATGATAACTGCTTATCAGGCTGATATTCAGGAGATAATATTGAAGGGTGTATATTTTTTAAATCAACAGCATTCTTATATCCAAGAATTTTAGCCGCCGCTTTATTAGCTAGTACAAATTGTTCATCACTAATTATCCACATTGGGTCTTCAGATAATTCAAATAAACATCTGTATTTTTCTTCACTCTCTCGCAATGCGTACTCAGCCTCTTTACGCAGATGAATATCTTGTATCACACCCACCATTTTTAATGCGATACCTTTATCGTTACGGACAACATCGCCTGTTTCATGTACCCAACGAACTTGTCCATCTGGCCAAATGACACGATGTTCTATATTGTAATCTGTTCCATTTTCAATACAGTCATTGATAGCAAATAAAACATTCTCTTGGTCATCAGGAAATATTGCAGAAACAAAATTTTCATAAGTAGTTTCTAAATCTCCAACGGAATAACCAAATAAGGGAGCAACGCCATCAGACCAAAACAAGTCGCCTGTTTGAATATTCCAATCCCAAACACCATCACGACTTCCTTTCAAAGCCAGTTGCCAACGCTCCTCGCTATCTCTTAGTGCTTTTGCGCTTTCACTGACTTTTCTTATGACAAAATAGGCAATAATAAGGCCCATAACAAGTATGACGGACATTAATCCATATAAAATTATCCTGCTATTTTCTTGTTGAATATTACTATTAGCCACAAATTCATCCGCTTTATTGCGAGCAAATTGTATTAAACCAGCCATTTCTTTTGTTAATGTCTTGACATACCTAGCCCCCTTGCCCTTAGTGATTAAAGCGGCTTCCTCATTTTGTCCCTTTTGCATCAATTCAATAACTTCGGAACGAATAGGCTTCCAGTTAGAAAATAAAAGGTAAGCCTTTTCAATCCTTGCTTTATCACCTAGAAATCGTATCTTTATTAAATCAAAATGCCTGTTAATATTAGCCTCATGACTATCAACTGATGAAATAGCACTTTCGAGTTCTTTCGTGTTTTTTGCTAGAGCAACATCCTTCATATATCGATGCATAGCAATAATATCTGAATTAACCTCCAGTACTTTATTACTGACTGCAAAGGGGTGCTCATACAGTTTTTTAGTTATGCCAGTTATCGAGTTTACTACTTGAATTGCTCCAACCTGTACAAGAATCATCATGATTATTAACATGATAAACCCAGTCACTAATAACCCAGTTGTCTGCTTATCCATTCGATGTCTCTATGGTTAACTAAAAGAAAAGTCTTTAAAAAAAATCAGTACAGAGTTTGTACCTATCAAAATAAATCTATAAGTAAATATAGGCTATATCTACCAGATTAGTTTTTTTATATTTCTGTTCAATACTACTTTCACTGCTAGTATCGGCGTTTTTAAAGGTAGTTGTCGCCTATATTTGTAATTTACTCATTTGCTATACGAGAACATTAATTGTAATTATTCCAATATTTTATCCGTAAATAATCAACGACTGGAAACAATAAAGAAGTAGTTCGTATATTAACCTCTCACTCACAAACCAATGCATTTCCATATTTTTACTGGCTGGTTATGGCTGGGTACACTCATTTAAATCAAGTAAGAAATTCTCTTAATAGATAATGCTCAATTCGCACTACCGGCCCATACCAGACATTTATTTATTTGCAAAGAGACTCTTCAAATTCAACCCAAAATGTTAATCCTTTACCTGGATTCATAAACACACCTATTTCACCACCCATTAATTCAACTAAGTTCTTACAAATCGTTAACCCAATCCCCGTCCCTTGAATCGTTGAATTTGCTTTATCCAAACGGTTAAACGGTTCAAACAAACTAGGAAGTAGCTCTTCAGATACACCGTCACCAGTATCACTCACACTTAATCTTATTTTATTGTTACTTCTGTCACATGAATAAGTAAGTATCCCTTGATCAGAGTTATATTTAATTGCATTAGAAGAGAAATTTAGCATTACTTGTTTTAGCTTCCTGTAATCAGCTAAAATTTTATAATCAACTTCCTCGGTAATTTTGTTATCTAACGATATTGATTGCTGTTCTGCCTGAGGTTGAACTAATAGATATACTTCTGAAATAAGCGTTTTGATATTAATTGATTCAATTTTTAGTTCGGAGTTGCCCGCTTCAATTTTTGACAAGTCGAGTACATCATTAATGAGACTCAATAAATGCTCACCACCTTCAATTATCATTTCTACAGACTCTAACTGATCTTTTGTAAGGAGGGAATCAGTATCTGTAACTAAAAGTTGTGAAAAGCCAAGAACGGCATTCATCGGGGTTCTGAGTTCATGGCTCATAGATGAAAGAAACTCAGATTTAGCTTTATTTGCATTCTCTGCATTTTTTACAGCAACTTTCATTTCATTAGTGCGTTCTGCAACGAGCTCTTCGAGATGAAAACGATATTGTTCCAGTTCCCGTTCAGATCGGTTGCGATCCGTAATATCCTGACCTGTACAAAGTACACTTGTGAGCATACTTTTGCCATCGTATTGCTGCATAGTTTGTGCATACCATTCAACATCAAGCTTATTGCCATCTCGATTAATGATAGTATTTACATTACCTTTGACTGAGTTTTGCTGAAGTGTCTTTTGGAATAGCTGACGAATATCGTTTTTGCACCCATCAGGTATAAAGGTATCGAACCAATCTTTACCTTTAATTTCATCAAGGTGAAAGCCAGTCAGTTTCTCAAAATATGGATTAACGTATTGAATACACCCTTTTTCATTAAGTAGTAGCACAATAACAGGTACAGTATTCAATAAACCAGAAACAAACTCATTCTCATCTTGTAATTTAATTTGACTTTCTTTGAGTGCATTTAATGAATAACGAACATGCCATAACATTCGAGTAATACCAAACAGGCCAATAATTATAAGCAGGGTAATTAGACTAATTACTTGTATTTTACGGTACGTCTTACTATCTGATATATCCTGCTGTAATTTTTTGTAGGCTAGATGGTGAAGGCGTTGTAACTGATGGGTAACTGAGATTAGAGGCATAATAATGTCATCTATTCTCTGACTAGAATAAAATTTATCTGCCTTGGTTGCTTCCATGTTTGTTAAAACACTACTATGTATTTCCAGTAAATATGACTTCACAGATTCAAATTCAGGATTTGCATATCGCACCTGAATTGTATCTATTTCAGCAATGATTTTTTTGCATTCATATTTAAATGCTTCCATTTTGTCTAGTGTAGAAAATAGGGGGAATGTAGTGGTTGAGGATGTGATCTTTATAGCAGTCACATTTTTATTGAGTCGTGCAATTTCTTGATCTTTGAGCCGTAACCTTAGTGTACTGATTGCATTTAAAAGTGTTAATGCTTTTTCACTTGTTAAGAGATGATAATCGTTGGCAACTAAATTCATTTGATTATTTTCACGTAGCTGCATTTCCATAGCCATTACAATAAGTATAAAAATAATGACCATCATTCCTATTAACCCGTATACATTTCGGTTAATTTCTAAAATCTTGTTCGGCTTATTCTGAATAATCATTGCACAGTTGCTTGTTGTTTCATTTTTTGTACAATTTTCTCAAGATTTTTAAAATCATCTTGTCCAGCAGGAATAAAATAATTGGCACCAAGATTTTTTAATAGTTGTTTATTCTGTGGGTTTTGGTTGATATGTAAAAAAGCATCACGAATCATGATTTTTTGAGAGTCAATGATTTCAGTTTGAATGGCCCAAACATAATCAGCAAAAGAAGGTGTCTGCCAAATGACTTTGACCTTATTGTGACTTAACCGTCCATCTAGAAACATTTCATTTGCAATACTCGAGTTGAGTATGCCTACCTCTACATTTCCATCTTGAACCCATTTGGCAGTTAAATCATGAGAACCAGAATATTGAATAGTGCTAAAAAAAATTTCTGGAATAATTTCATACTCCCCAAAAAAATAGCGAGGCATGAAATGCCCTGAGGTAGAAAGTCTCGATCCAAATGCTAAGGTCGATCCTTTTAGGTTCTTAATAGAATTTGCAGGATTGTCTTTTTGCACAAGAGCAATACTATTGAAGCTGATATCCACATCCCGCATAACAAGAGGAACTGCATTATTAGTGTGTTTAGCCGTTACGAATGTAACACCACCAAAATAGGCCAAATCGATTTTTTTATTATCAAACCATTGTAATAATTGATCGTATGACTCAGGGACAAAAAAATTGATATTCAACCCTGTTTGTGATTTTAAATATTTAAGTAATAGCTGGTATTTATCTTGAATTTTAGATTTATTCTGGTCGGGAAGAACGGCTATATTGAGTGTGTCTATTGTCCTTGCTTTATCATCTTGGGAACAGGACACTAAAAATAAACTAAGCAAAATAAAAACAATAACCAATTTTTGTTTACTATGAAATTTTAGACTTAGTTTCACATAACCTCCTAAGCAGTTGATTAACTGTTTTTTTTATAGGTAATAACCTACTTACACGCTAGGTTATCATTAAGCCTCTTAAATGTTAAAAAATCAAGAAACTTGTGATCTTATTATTGTTTAAGGCGCAAGTAAGCTGCCTATCTAATATCATTTTCAGGTGTTTATTATAAAATACTGACTAATAGCATTAGTTAGCAATATTTTTGACTGACCATTTGGCTGACAAGCGACTAACCAGATTCATAGTTTTAGGAGCATTAGAATCATTTGACATTGAAATACCCTTCACTTTCTAATAAAGAATAAAACTCATCAGCAGGAAGGGGTTTGGAAAAATAATACCCCTGTATTAAATCACAATCATTTGCTTTCAAAAACGCCAATTGTTCTGCTGTTTCAACACCCTCAGCGATAGTTTTAAGGTTTAAAGTGTGTCCTAATTGAATAATCGATTGAGCTAACTTGCCATCCTCAGCATCTTCTATAATATTTTGTATAAAAGTTTTATCTATCTTTAATTTAGTAACCGGAAAACGTTTAAGGTAACTTAATGACGAATAACCTGTACCAAAATCATCCAGATGAATACCCAAGCCAAGCTGTCTTATCTGTTGCATAAAACTAATAATATTTTGGTCGGGGCTCATTAACATACTTTCTGTAATTTCAAGATCGATAAAATTTGAAGAAGGAGTTTTAGTTTGAATGTCTTGTATTAGAGCTAATATCTCTTTTCCATCATCAAAACACTGGCGACCGGAAATATTAATAGCGACTCTAACTGGTAGAGTTAAATTTTGATTTATTTCCGCAGAAAACTCAGCTGCACTACGAATAATCCATTTTCCCAAGGGAACAATTAAACTCGTTTCTTCGGCTAATGGAATAAATTCATCAGGGCAGATAAGTCCTTTTGTTTCATGAGGCCATCTAATCAACGCTTCGGCAGCAACAATTTTTTCTTTATTTACATCATAGATAGGCTGATAATAAAGACAAAGCTTCTCTTCTTGAATAGCGATGCGTAGCTCTTGTTCAAGCTCCGAATATAATGCGATTTTGGTATTCATGGCTTCAGTAAAAAACTGAAAATTATTTTTACCTTTTTCCTTGGCTTTATACATAGCAGTATCAGCATTATTCAGCAAAGTTTCTGCATTCGAGCCATCTTCGGGATAGATCGCTATACCAATACTGACTGAAATATTTGCACTGTTATTATTTGCAACTGCATAAGGGTCAGAAAGAACTTGGAGTAACTTTTTTACGATTAGCTCAATTTCATAAGTATCTGCTGTGCTTTGTATTAAAACAACAAATTCATCATTACCGAGTCTAGCGACTGAATCAGAGTTGCGAACACTGCTCACTAAGCGTTTTGCGACCGTTTTTAATAACTTGTCACCTTCAAGATGACCAAAACTGCTGTTAACAAATTTAAAGCGATCAAGGTTTAAAAATAGAATAGTAATTTGTGTTTTTAAACGTTCAGCATTATAAATAGCCTGTTTTAACGCTTCTGTCAGCATCTGCCTGTTAGGAAGTTCAGTTAAATTGTCATAATTCGCATGTTTCCATAGACTTTCTTCGTATTGCTTATGTTTAGTAATATCCATAAACATGGCGACATAGTTCTGAATAGTCCCATCTGCTTTTTGAATGATGTCCATAATCAGCCATTCTAGATATATTTCACCATTTTTACGCTTATTCCAGATCTCACCTTCCCAATGACCTTTACTTAATAATTGATGCCACATAGTTTCATAAAAGGTTTTATCCTGACGACCCGATTGTAAAATAGCGGGGGTCTTGCCTATAACTTCCTGATTGCTATAACCTGTAATCCGATTGAAGGCAGGGTTTACCATTACGATTTTATTATCTGGGTCTGATATCAAAATAGCTTCAGTCGATGATCGAAAAACAACATCAGATAGGCGTAAACTGGCTTCTGATTTGTTTCTCTCAATAATTAGTTCATTAAATGCTTTTTCAACATCAGTAATCTCGTCATTACCCGTAACATCCAGCAAACGATCGAAATGACCATTAGTCCGCATATCATTGAGATCAGTAGCAATTTTTAAGATTTCACCAGCCAGTCGTTGCAGTAAAAAATAGGCAAACAATGCCGTCAACATCAAAGTAAAAAATGTAATTAATACATAGGCGGTTAAGGCCAGTACAGATCCTCTTTTGATTGTTCCAATACGGTCTTTTAAATCATTACTTACACTGTCACTCACTTGTTTTATTAATTCCAAGCGATGAGTCGCCTTATCCCACCAGACCTCAACACTTTTAACTGAAACATTGACTCGCAATTGTTTAAATGCATTTGCAGCAGGAATGTCATCCACTTTAATAAATTGATCTATTAACTGAGTAGACTTGCCCATTTTTTTCATCGACTTTACAGTTTCAAGGTGCTGATAATATTGATTGAATGTTTTTTCAATAACGGCCAAACTGTCCATTTGTTGGCTATTGGAACCAGGCAGATCTCTGTATTTTTGCAGCAATTTCAGCATCTTACTGTAATTGGATTTAAAACGATTGACGTAAAAATCATCACCTCTGATAACAAAGTTTTTAAAATCATGAATTAACCCCGTATAACCAATCACCTGCTTAATTTGGTTTAACAAATCTAAACGAATCGACTGATCAATCGCTACATGACGCATTTTTATCACTTCATCATTCAATGGAAGTGCTGATTTTTCAGATAAAATGTGTTGTTGTTCAGCCGACCCAATAATGCTAAAGTCGCGCAAACTGTTTTGCTGATTTCGCACATAAGCACTTAAATCTATAAATAAGTCAGCCTTTATACGTCTACTTGCAAATACGCCATTTAATACACCGCGTTCTTGCCCCATATACTCCTGCAACCATAATAATGAAGTATATGCATGACCTTGACGACTCAACAAATTATCATCACTGACCACTTGCATAAATTGAATCATGGTAATGATCGTTGCGTTAACTTGAGAATAATAAGCAAAGAAATCTTCTGGGTTTTTGTTATCAATTTTGTTCCGAACTCTTGCTAAAGGCTCTAGTTGTTGTATAGCGGGTAAAAAAACTTTTTTTAGTTCATTATTAGTTTCAGTTTTATTAAAATGACTTAAAGTTTTAGAAAATTGTTTTAATTTTTCATCAGTAGTCAAACGTTGTTGTTCTAAACTGGTTTTAAAAAGCCTTTTTTCACTTCCTAGATACCCCGCACTCAGCCCACGTTCTTTTTGCAATTCGTGGACAATAACAGCAAGTTCCAAACTCAGATCTATAAACCGATCGGCTGCCTGAATACTTTTAAATTGATTATATTTTTCATGAATATTGATGCTAGAAAAAAATAAAATAACAGACAGAGGCACAATTAAAAAAAGTGTAAATTTTGTTCTTATTTTAAGGTGACTTAATGGGTTAAACGGCTGCATAGAGTAGATAATCAATAATTTTGTAAGTATAATCTTACATAAATTTATATATTTTATCTCTTCTTTTGTTTCAGCTATCTTAATAATCAGTCTAATTTCAAGCCTCAGACTTTATTTTATACATGCCATTATTCGTTGGTTTGAGCAATGAGGAAACATAATTGATTGATCAATATATGAGACAGGCATAGAGATATATTGGTTTTGGCCAACAAGTCTCCGTTTAGAGAATAAAAACAAGCACTGATTGAAACTATGTTTATCACCTACAGTGCGACACATAGTGCCTAGCGCCAAGTTGAATTATTACCAAGTGCTAAAACCTATTTTTTGATATTAATTTCAAGTTGATTTATGCAAACGGAAGCAATAAAGATCTTATTTATAGAGAATGATCCAATAGATCAAAAGAGTTTTGAGCACTTTGTCATTAGACAAAAGCTAAATTATCAATATACAATTGCAACGACGCTAAAAGAAGCATTTGAACAACTCGAATCATCTCAATTCGATTTAATATTAGCCGATATCACCCTCACTGACGGGACAACATTTGATCTTTATAGCTATATTCCTAGCTTTATTCCCGTTATATTTATTACAGCAACGGATGATAAAACAACCATCCTCAAAGCACTTAAGTTAGGTGTTGCAGATTATATTATTAAAGAAATAGACGGTGAACATCTAAATAAATTACCCGAATGTATTACCCATCTTTTAAACAAACAAAAGACACTCTATCAGCACATTAAATATCAAATTGAATGCCATAAAGAGTCTGTTCAATCTTCACTCCAAGTACCTAATGTAGTCCTTGAAGCATTAACTTTTAGAACTCATGTTGGCGTTGTTATAACAGATTCTGATGCATTCATTCTACGGGTCAATAAAGGTTTTAGTGATATTACAGGGTATTCAAGCTCAGAAGTGATAGGAAAGAATATGAATATCCTAAATTCGGGCAAACAAGACAAGTTATTTTATGAACATTTTTGGAAACAGTTAGCTGAAACTGGGGCTTATCAAGGCGCTCTTTGGAATCGAGGAAAAGATCACACACTGTACCGTCAATGGGCAACAATTACGGCTGTACCAGGTGAAAATACTAGAGAAACAAAATACATTGCTATACTTTCAAACATTACTGAGCAATATCAATTAGAGCAAGAAATGCATCAGCTAGCATTTTATGATGCTCTCACTACTTTGGCTAATCGCCGTCTTCTTCTTAATAGAATAAAACAAGAACTTGCTTTAACTAAAAGACACGAACTCTATGGTTCTATTGTCTATTTAGATATAGATAAATTTAAATTGCTTAATGACAGTTATGGTCATCATGCGGGAGATCAGTTGCTTATTCAGGTAGCACAACGATTAACTGCTATTTTACGGGAAGAAGATACAGCCGCTAGGCTTGGTGGTGATGAATTTGTTATTTTAATACACGCAACAAAATCAGATTTTAATAAGGCCGCCAAAGATGCTTTACTCATTGCAAATAAAATTAAGAAACAGCTTAATAAACCGTTTCATCTAGATGACGGTGAACATTCCATAACCCCCAGCATTGGCTATACAGTATTTCCTAACAACGGCAGTATTGCAGAAGAATTATTAAAACATGCAGACAAAGCGATGTACTGCTCAAAAAGCAAAGGCGGTAATGCCGTCAGTATTTTTGAAGCAGATAGTGAACAACAGAAAAACCAGCTTGTTTTTCATGTTACGTTAATCGAAGATAGCATTACTGATACCTTACTAACTGTTGAAACACTCAAGGAGTTTTGTGTCGAATGTGGTTTAGCACTGGATATTACAACATTTAGTGATGGTCAGACTGGGCTCGATTATCTTAAAACTAATGACAAAACAACACGATCAGACCTTATCTTACTTGACTTAAAACTGCCTGACATAGACGGCTATGAAGTTCTAAAGCAGGTTAAATCTAGCCCTGAAACAAAAAACATTCCTGTTGTTGTTTTTACTGTAACAACAGAATATACCATTGTTGATAAGTGCCTAAAACTACGGGCAAATGACTTTATTCAAAAACCACTAACAGTTGAAGGCTTTAAGCAAACGCTCAGGAATTGTGGAATGGGTGCATTACTAATGAATATTGGTAACTAGATAAAGTTCAACAGAAATCTTTGTTTACACCATGTGATAAATGACTGTTTAGGCTGCTATGCAGAGCTCTACATAATGGCTGAAACCTGGCATTCAGCTCATTGTACGATATGACTTACATAGCTGGCTTAACATCCACCAAAAAGTTCATTACTTAAATGAACTTTAATAACGCCTCTTTCAAAGCAATATAAGGCATTAAGTTTGGCGATACAAGCACCTTGGTTTCCTGCACTATAGCTTCAAATTGCTGCATTATTTCTGCAGTTTCATTATTCAAAAATAAATCGGGTACTGTTCCTTGTGTTTTAATGATTTTATTTATGAGCCTGCCTGTAATTAGCTTTAGGTCATTTTGTAATTCGACACGAACCTTTTCTTCCCAGTAATCATCTCCTTTATAGTTTTTTAGAAAACTGTAAACATCATTAAGTCCTAAAAAGGTATTGCACTGTTGATATATTTGTAAAATACTGGTGAAAGCCTTATTTGTATCAACCGCCCATGTCACTAAATACGGAAAATCCTCAATGCATTCAATAAAAGTGATATTTTCAGCTAATGATTTCACGAATCCTAGCTGTTGATAATTTACTATCTTCTCATTGTATATTTCAGTATTTCTTAAATCCTGCTGAAATAACAATCGATATTCCTGAAAATATAATTGATAACATGCTAGTATCTCTTCCGTCGAGCTGTAACACTTTCCATTAAGCCAAGCCCACCTGCAAAAGGTCAATAATATTTCTTCTATCTTCAATAATGCTGCGTATTGATGCTCTGCATTAACATGGTTATCCTGGTCAAAAATTTCTTGCCTTAATTCATCTGCTTCTATTACCTGATCAAAAAGCAAATAACACAAACTGTTTTCCAGTATATTTTTTTTACCTTCGCTGTTTAACTGTAAAAACAGACAGCCTGCCTGATTAATAATTTTATTACTAATACATGTTGCTTTAATTTCTCTTGCTAAAGGATGAGAAATAAGATCTGCGGCAAAGTCATCCCTTATTTGCTTAGGGAAATAGCCCAGTAAAAATCGTTTTAAAAAATCATGTTCGAAAAATTCAGCTTGCTCTAGAATTTGCTGGGTCAACTGCATTTTACTTGCAGCCATTAATACGGCAAACTCAGGACGAGTTAACATTTGTTTCTGCCTGGAAAGTATTATTTTCTCATGTGAAAAAGAATCTATATTCCTATCCAAATAACCTGACGCTTCAAGTTGATCAGCACACTGTAAATAAGCTTTTAACTGTGTAGAACTGCGTTTTTGTTCCAGCGATAAACATAAGGTCTGTTTATAATTATTTTGCAGCACCGCCTGACTAACTTGTGCCGTCAGTCCTTCGAAGAAAACAGAAGAGTTGGTTATTTTATTTTTCTTATACAGGTCCTTCAGTAAAATCTTTAAATTAACCTCATGATCTGAAACATCAACGCCTGCTGAATTATCAATAGCATCAGTATTAATCCGACCACCAGCCAAACCATATTCAATACGTGCTTTCTGGGTAAAACCAAGATTAGCCCCTTCTCCCACTACCCTCGCTCGAAGTTCAGTTGCATCTATACGTACTGAATCATTGGCCCTGTCATCTGTTTCAGCGGGCATTTCTGTACTTGCTTTAACGTATGTACCAATACCACCCAACCATAACAGCTCAACCTGTGCCTTAAGCAAATAACGGATTAAGGTTTCACCGTCAATATTCTTATAGCGTATTTCCAGCCATTTCTTTAGTTCTGGTGAAACAGCAATTGCTTTGGCATCTCGTCTGAAAACCCCTCCGCCTGCTGAAATAAGTTGCCGGTTGTAATCATCCCAACTAGACCGGGGTAATTCAAATAAGCGTTTTCGTTCCAAAAATGATGTTTTTAAATCTACTGGGGCAGGATCGATAATAATATGTTCGCCACTTACCGCGGCTAATAATTGTGTGACGGGGGATAACAACATGCCATTACCAAAGACATCGCCATCCATGCTTCCGATACCTATTACAGTAAAAGGTTGTTGCTGAATATTTTTTCCTAACTCTCGAAAATGTCTTTTTACACTCTCCCAGGCACCTCTGGCAGTAATTCCTAATACTTTATGGTTATAACCTTTAGACCCACCACTGGCAAAAGCATCTGCTAACCAATAGTGATACTGTTTTGCTACTGAATTTGCCAAATCTGAAAACTGTGCTGTACCTTTATCAGCAGCAACCACTAAATAAGGGTCATGATCATCATAACTAACAATATTAGGAAGAGAAATAACCGCATCACCACTATAATTATCTGTTAGATCTAAAAGTCCCTGAATAAATTTAATATAGGCTTTTTTACCCGCATTTCTAAAACAGTTGTCATCACAATCCTTTTTGATAATAAAACCACCTTTAGCACCCTTGGGAATAATCAATACATTTTTACGTATCTGAGTTTGCATCAACCCCAAAACTTCCGTTCTAAAGTCATCAATCCGATCAGACCAACGTATTCCTCCTCTGGATATTTTTCCACCCCGTAAATGAATACCTTCCATATCAACTGCATGGATATAAATTTCATTCTCTGGCCGAGGATTAGGCATATCAATAACACCTAAGCTATTTATTTTAAATGCAATAAAATAGTTATCTAAATCTTTCCTAACATAAAAGTTGCACCGAACAGTCGCATCAATCAGATTAAATAAGGTGCGTAATATCCGGTCATGGTTAATATCTACAACCCGTTCAATATCTTCTGATAATTTGATTCGCAAGGGAAATAATGCCAGCTCTTCTCTCTGTTGCCTATCTTTCCAGTCTTTCTCAGGTCTAAATCGTGCATCAAAGTATTTAAATAAATTAACTGTCACGTCAGGGTTACTAAGCAAAGTATTATGAAAACTATCCTTTGTTGTTTTATAGGCTAATTGTAAAAAATAATTTCGATAAGCTCTGAGTACATCGATTTCCTGCCACTGAAGTCCTGTTAAAATCAGTAAGCCATTAAGTTGATCACTTTCGACTTTTCCATTTAATACCGCCTGTATCATACTTAACAACGGGGTTCTTAAAATCCGAAAAGAAGCATATCGGGAATCTGCTACAGTAACAGTAAAGCTTTTAATGAATATTTGTATTTCATCCACTTTTAAAGGAAATTGAACTTGGTCAATGACTCGTAAATTCAAATTTGCAAGAATTGGAAAATATTCATCCAGGAATCGTTTTTCCAAGCTATAGAAATGCAATCTGTAATGATTTTTTTTGCTACCGGGATTTAACAATCCCACTTGAGCGCCTTTTGTTTTTAAAGTTTTTTCAATGGCAACCATATCGCTGATTGCATAACGAGGAGGCATTAAACTTTGGTAATCCGTTGAAAAAACAGCTTGATACTTTAACCATAGCAATGCGCTTTCTTGCTTATTAAAAAGACGCCTAATCATTTTATGAAGGTTTTTTAGCCAGCTATCATCACCATTGCAAGGGTTATAAATGACCTTCATAATAAATCCCTTCTAAAGCAGTAATTTCCTAATTTCAAGAACATTACAATCGTCACTACTGGTATAGGTCACTGAGTCCATCAGTGTTTTAATAAAAAACAACCCCATACCTTGTTCTTTTGGATGATCAAAATCAGGATTAGGAACGCTCTCAAAATCAAATCCCTGGCCATGGTCATACACTCTAATAATTAACTCTTGTTCCTGAATATCAATATTTATCCTGACTGTATCTTTAGGGTCATCCGAGTTAGCATGTTTGATTGCATTGGTGGTCGCTTCTGTTAACACTAAATTCAAATGATAAGCTAAGGCCTCTCTATCCCCAGAAAAATCCTCAAGATCTTTACCAATATGCTCGCCAATACTACCTATTAGATGAAGGTATTTTGTTTGAGTAGGGATAACTACATCAACTTGAAAATTTGTCGTAGAACACATACATACTCCTACTCGCCTATATCAAAAGCTTCATCCAAATCCGTATGTATTTCAAACACCCTGTTCAATCGAGTGAGTTCAAACATCGATAACACCTGGTTCTGCACATTAGATAAAGAGAGCTTTCCTGATTTTGCTTCTGCATGTTTAAACCCAGATAACAAAGCACCCAAACCCGAACTATCAACAAACCTAACCTGTTCTAACTGCACAATAATGTTGACTTTATTGAGTTCAATCATATGCAAAATATAATCTTTTAATTCTGCTGAATTATGAGCATCAATACGTTCATCCAGAACAAACAGAACATTAAAATCATTTATATTTTCTTCAGTCACATTCATTTTTTATTCTTTTGCTGTCGGCTTAAAGGAATGCATATGGAACAACTCCAAAAATTTCTAATCATAAATCAAATAAATTGAATTAATTCCCTACTTATTTAGTCCATTATTTTATAGAAAGTTCATTAAATTATTAAATCTCTGGAAAGAGGTGTGACATGAAAATTTTAATTACTGGCGGAACAGGGTTTATAGGTAAAAAGTTATGCCATTTTTTACTTAAAAAAGACCATCACTTGACGGTTTTAAGCCGCACACCAGAAAGAGTAAGTACTCTCTGTGGGCAGTCAGTTAAATCCATTAAAAACATTGAACAACTCGCTGCATCAGACTCGTTTGATGCCATAATAAATCTTGCGGGTGCCGGTATTGCAGATTCTCGCTGGAGTGATCAAAGGAAACAGCTATTAATCGATAGTCGAATTAATACGACCAAACAACTGATTACCTATATCAAACAAAGCGATATTAAACCTAAAGTTTTAATCAGTGGTTCTGCCATTGGTTATTTTGGCAACAGAGGTTCTGCAATATTAAATGAAGATTCACTTCCCCATGAAGATTTCTCGCATCATTTATGTACTTTATGGGAATCAACGGCACTCGAAGCTGACAAACTCGGTGTAAGGACTTGTATTATCAGAACTGGCCTTGTCATTGGTGATGATGGAGGATTCCTTAAACGCATGCTACTACCCTTTAAACTGGGCTTAGGTGGCCCATTTGGCACTGGCGCCCAATGGATGTCCTGGATTCATCGAAATGACTTAATTGCTATCATTAATAAATTATTGGACGCCGACACCTTACATGGTATTTTTAATGCTACCTCGCCTGAACCAGTGACAAATAAAGAATTTAGTCAAACATTAGCACAAGTACTCCATAGACCCGCTTTTATTGCTATTCCAGCATTAGTGCTAAAAGTGCTATTAGGCGAAATGTCTACACTAGTCCTAGGTGGACAACGCGTTATACCAGCACGACTACAGAAATCAGGTTTTGAGTTTAAATTTAAATCATTAAGCCAGGCATTAAACGATGTAATTTAGTTCAATAAATAATGGTGAGGGATAAAAATGAAGATAATTGTCATTGGTTCCGGTATTGCAGGCATTACTTTTGCAGAAAGGCTTCGTGAGCTGTCTCCTGATGCAAAAATCACCGTATTAACTAAAGAAAATGAAGGTTATTATTCCAGGCCTCAACTATCAATGGGGTTTAGTCAGAATGATATAGAGCAGTCCATCATAATCAAGTCCTTCAACACACTTTTAAGCGAAAATATCTGTGTCATTAGTGGTGTTACAGTCACTCGCATAGAACGCAACAAAAAGTGCATCAATATACAAGGCGTTGATGAAATTGAAACCTTAGAATATGACAAACTGGTCCTTGCCATGGGTTCAGCGGCTTTTATTCCACCTCCCTTCCTAGCTTATCAAGATTATTTTTACCTATTAAACAGTCTGGTTGATTTAAAAAAACTACGGCAATTTAGGCATTCCTTGCTACTAAAAAACATCCATCCCAGCTGGGCTATCATTGGCGGTGGTTTAATCGGTTGTGAGATTGCATCAGACCTTGCACTTGCTAAAGACCAAGTCACTATTTTTCATGGCATGGATCGATTAATGGAAAGACAGTTGCTTGAAGATGACTCAAAAACACTACTTAGTGTCTTACAATCCTCAGGTGTTAATATATTTTTAAATCAAGAAATTACAGGGTTTAATCAAACAAAAATTAAAAAACTAGTCGTCAGTAATGGCAATGAATGTGAGTACGATGGCATTATTATTTGCTGTGGTTTTAAACCACGAATAGAGCTTGCAACTGAAGCAGCATTAAAAACTGGCAGAGGCATTAGAACCAACCAGTTTTTACAAACTAATGATAAAAACATTTATGCTTTAGGCGATATTGCCGAATTGCCCAACGGAAAACTCTATGCTTTTATTAAACCGATTCGTCACCAGGCATTATGGTTAGCTAGTTTTCTGAGCGAGCAGCAAAACCAGCCGTGGGAAGCCCCCCTGTTTAACCCTTCAGCAAAAGTTAATCACTTTGAAGCCGATCACCCTTACCTGTTTTAAGGTGAATTATGAAAAACAAGGTTAACAAACCAACTCTAAGCATGATTAATAGTTCAATTATGCAAACAGCGGTTGAACAAAGTGCAAGCGCAATTGTTATAACCGATTATAAAGGCGCCATAGAATACGTTAATCCCAAATTTATTGAACTCACTGGTTATTTAGCTAAAGAGCTAATCGGTCACAACCCTAAAATACTGCAAGCGGGAAATACCTCAGATCAACAATACAAAGAAATGTGGCAAAGTTTGCTTAAAACAGATGAATGGCAAGGTGAACTAAAAAACAAAAAGAAAAATGGAGAAGTGTACTGGGCTCATGAATGTATTAGTGTTGTTAAAAACATAGCAGGTGACATTACAAATTTCATAGCTGTAGAAGAAGATATTACTCACCGCAAGGAAGTAGAAAATGCGTTAATAGAAAGTGAAGAACGCTTCCGTCAAATGGCTGATATGACAGGGGAATGGCTATGGGAACAAGATGCATATGGTTATTATATATACAGTAGCACCGCCGTATATATCATTCTTGGCATGAGCCCTGATGAGTTGATTGGCAAGCATTATAGTGAACTATTAACCTCTAAAGATAAATCTGACTTGCAAATAAATTCAACAAAACATAAACCTTTTTTTGCTTTATGTAATCATTATCGTCATAAAAACGGTCAAATAGTGATTACGGAATCGACGGGCTTACCCATCATTAACTCTGAAGGTGAGTTACAAAAATGGCGTGGAGTAGATCGTGATGTTACCGCACAAAAGCATTATCAGGATGCTTTAATTGATAGTGAAAAACGTACCCGATTAATTGTTGAAAGTGCGCTTAATGCCATCGTTATTATGGATTCCTATGGCATTATTATTGACTGGAACCACCATGCTGAAAAAATGTTTGGCTGGTCAAAAAAAGAAGCCATAGGACAGCGCCTTGAACAACTCATCGTACCTCAGCGTTTTCGCGAACATCATCTAAAAGGGCTAGAACATTATCTACGTAGTGGTGAAGGCCCTGTTTTAAATAAATTACTTGAACAAACAGCAGTTCGAAGAGATGGCTCCGAATTTCCTGTTGAACTCAGCATATCCCCTTTAAAATTGGGTAATAGTTTTATCTTTAGTGGTTTTATTCATGATATTACCGCAAGAAAACAAACCGAGAAACAAATTCGCCAAACTGAAATTAATCTCGCTTACACACAGAGCGAAATGAATATAGCGAGACGAATACAATCCGGTTTATTTCCTTCTGAAGCAATTAAAACCGATGCTTTTGAAATTCAGGGTTTTTGTTTACCTGCTGACCAAGTCGGTGGTGACTATTTTGACTATTTTTTTAGAGATGAAGAAAACCTGGATATCATCATGGCTGATGTTTCCGGTCATTCTATTGGCCCCGCATTATTCATGGTAGAAACTCGCAGTGCTATTCGCACTCAAGCAAACTGGTCTAGTAAACCTGCTAATACCTTAGGTATTTTAAATAACCTTCTTTATCAAGATCTAGACACTGCCGACTACTTCATCACTTTATTCTATTTACAATACAATACCCTCAGTAAAAAACTATCCTTTGCTAATGCAGGTCATCCGCCGCCTTTGTTACTTAAACAAGCTGAATTGCAATGTACAGAATTAGATGCCGAAGGGTTGATTTTAGGTGTCCGTAAGAATATTTGTTTTGAAGAAAAATCTATGGCATTAGAATCAGGTGATCTAATTTTGTTGTACACCGATGGACTAACAGAAGCAGAAAACCCCGCTGGCGAATTTTTTGGCCTCTCACCGGTTTGTCACATTCTCCACCAACATGCCAGCCATTCTCCACAAGTCATTATTGAGATCATAATCAATCAATTAAAACAGTTCTGTCAAAGTGAGTCTTTTAAAGACGATGTCACTTTGATGATTTTCAAACGAACATAAGGGAGTGATTGTTATGGAATCCATCTTTCATTCTTTATTAATGCTGATGCTCGTTGTTTGGAGTGTCGCTGTAGTTATGCGTAAAATTGGCATGCCTACTATTATGGGTGAATTGATTATGGGTGTGGTTATTGGCCCTGCTGTATTAGGCTTAGTCACCCCCAATGAAGTCATACTCACATTAGCGCATATAGGCATTTTTTTTCTTATGTTACATACGGGGGTCGAAACTGAACCCAGAGAGTTTTATGCCGCTGTAAAAGATTCCTTTGGGATAGCTTTAGTCGGAGCTATTGTGCCTTTTTTAGTCAGTATGGGAGTTGCCTTGGCATTTGGCTATAATATGGTCGCCTCGATTTTTGTTGGGTTAACCATGACAGCCACTGCTGTAGTAATAACTCTTAAATTACTGAGAGACATAGGTTTTAAAAATTCGCGGATAACAAGAATTATTGTGACAACTTGTGTAGTTGATGATTTATTGACGATGATTTTTTTCAGTTTTGTCTTAGGCTACCTAAGTGGTGATGCAGTAAACATTAACCACCTACTGATTGTTACAGGAAAAGTAATATTGTTCTTTTCCATTGCACTCAGTATCGGCCTACTGGTATACCCTCATCTCACTTTCCCTTTTAGGAACAAACAAGGCAAAGGCTTTACTTTTATTTTAGTATTGGGCTTTGCAGCCGGAGAACTTGCTGAACATCTGGGACTACATTTTAGTATCGGCGCATATTTTGCCGGTTTGTTTTTTGACGAAACAGTCGTCAACAAAAAACTCTTTAATATTGTAAATGATAGACTTTACGCCTTATCATATTCATTTCTTGGACCTATATTTTTCATCTCTGTAGGCTTTAATATCACCTTCGACTTACCCAGTTATTTAATCTGGTTCTTAATTACCTTAACGCTTTCTGTCATAGTTGGACAAATTCTAAGTGCTGGATTGATGGCCAAGCAAAAACATTTTAGCTGGCTTGAATCACTCACTATTGGTGTGGGTCATTGTGCCCGCGCAGAAATGGCTTTTATCATTGCCTCACTCGGCATAGAAATGGGAGCTTTGGATAAAAATATCTTTTCAGTTGTCGTGTTTACTGCTTTTTTATTAAACCTGATGACACCCTTAATGTTAAAAGGGTGTGCAAAATTGTTAGAGAGACATCCTTCCCATTGGTCATATTAGAAACAATGACTCACTACATTTATCTTTTTGGCTTTACAAGAAAACCTTTGGCGCTCACAGGTACGGCATCAGAAATTAAAATAGCACCTAATTCTGCCATCGCCTTTTTATAGATCTTACGCTTAAAGTAGATAACGTCTGTAAGAGGGTGCCAATAATCAACCCATTGCCAACCGTCAAACTCTTGCTTTTCTCCACAATCAAAGCGAACATGTGATTCATCAGAAACTAATCGCAATATATACCAGATTTGTTTTTGTCCTATACACAATGGCAAAGACTTTTTTCTAATATATTTTTCTGGAAGTTTATAACGCATCCAGTAACGAGTACGTCCCAGCAGTTGGACATGTTCAGCCTGCAACCCTGTTTCTTCCCACAATTCACGATACATCGCGTCTTCAGGGTCTTCATCACAATCAATTCCGCCTTGTGGGAATTGCCATGAATTAACTCCTTTCCTTTTTGCCCAAAACACGCGACCCTCATCATTGCAAAGGATAATCCCGACATTAGGCCGGTACCCTTTAGAGTCTATCATTTAAAAACCTGTTATTTAGCTTCCCTGTTCCTTGCTGATATTTTTGCCCATTAATTCTGCACTCAAAAGAACAAATGCCAGAATTGTTACTGCTATATTTTTATAGTCAGTCTTCTCAATGCTAAAATAACAAGAACAAGTCAGTATTAAAATTAATAGCAACATTGTTCCATAAAAGAACAACAAGCGTATAGCCCTTTTTATTTTATTTTTTCAACCTGGATTTAACTGTGAGCTTAGCAATTTTCGATTTAGACAATACCCTTATTTCAGATGATAGTGATTATTTATGGGGACAGTTTCTTGTTGACCAAGGAATCGTTGATAAAGATCAATATGAGGAGGCCAATGCTAAATTTTATGAGGACTATAAATTAGGGCAATTGGATATTGTTGAGTTTTTACACTTTTCTCTAGCACCGCTTGCTAAAAATGATCCAGAACAATTATTCAAATGGAGACAGCAGTTTATTGACGAAATCATTAAACCTATCCAATTAAAGCCAGCCATTCGTTTAGTGAATAAACATCGCTTTAAAGGTGATACAGTGATGGTTATTACTGCAACCAACCGTTTTGTCACTGAACCTATCGTCAAGCTATTTGGTATTGATATATTGCTTGCAACAACACCTGAATTTGTAGATGGTAAATATACCGGACAATTTGAAGGAACTCCGTGTTTTCAACAAGGCAAGGTCACTCTGCTGGATGAGTGGTTAGAAAAAAACTCAGAAAGTATGGAAAACAGCAGTTTTTATAGCGATTCCTTTAATGATTTACCTTTGTTAAAGCTTGTGGATAATCCGGTTGCTGTTGATCCTGATGATAAATTACGTGATTATGCTGAACAGCACGATTGGCCAGTTATGAGTCTTCGGTAATTGACAACCCAGTTGCATTAGAAAATTTTTCTCGCGATATCCTCTCCCTATGGAGAGGACTTAGGGAGCTGGAAATATATAATCATCCATTATTTGTTTCCATCTCCCTTATTTCTCACAAAGATTTTGTTCCACTCACTAAAGCATTCACTTCCAATCGACTTGATAAATTAATATCAGAAAACCCAATCGCTTTCATCTGTTCTAAAGCAACCGTTTCCCTCATCACATGGTTTTCAGATTCATCACTAAACAAATGAATGATCCAATGCTCCAATACATCCAGTTTATTAAGCTTAGTTAACACTTTAAAATACCCCGCAACTTCATGCTGGATTGCCTTTGTATGTTCCGAAACATCATCCAGCCCATAGCGATCTCCATTAACAAACAATCCTCCAGGTTTTAATACGCGATAAATCTCAGTTAGAACCTCATGTCGATAACCATCCAAAAAATTATGTAATGTGTAGGCAGAAGCAACAATATTGACACTATTTGTATCCATTAACCTAAGTGCAGTCAACGCATCATCGCCTGAAAACCTTAATCGCCCCTCTTCTGTCCATTGTTTAAGGGACGATTGAGCTTGGTTCTGCATGGTTGGCTCACTATCAATACTCACAATTGATAGCTCATCATTGGCCAACAAAAGTGAAAGCGTAGTAATACCCGTTCCACCACCTAGCTCAACAACATACTGAGGTTGATTGGTTTCCTTACAAAATGATTCAACGGCCTCACCCACTAGCCGACTCATTTCAGTCGCTAACGGGCAAATCAGTTTAAGCATTTCATATTCCTGGCCAATCACACCAGAAAACATTTGTGAATAATGCTTAAGCTTTTGTTCTTTGCTCATAGGCTGCTAACTGTTCAGGCGTTGCTTTAAGTTGATACTGTTCTTTCCATTCATTATATGGCATACCATAAACCTGCTCCCTCGCTGCTTCATAATCCAGACTAACACCCTTCTCTTCCGATTCAGCTACTAACCACTTTGCCAAACAGTTGCGACAAAAATTCGCTTGAATCATTAAATCTATATTCTGTACTTCTGTATGTGTTTGTAAGTGAGAGACTAACCGTCTAAATGCAGCAGCCTCTATTTCCGTTTGTGTTAATTGATCCATTATAATCTCCAAAAATTGGAACATTCTAGCAGAAACCATGGTCGACTAATGTATAATCAATTTTAATCAATCCCACTTAATCCAGTCAGAAATATGGAAATTCATAGCTCATCCCTTGCATATGTTCCTAATGGACAAAATGCAAATAATAAAACGGATGACTCACTGCGCACTGACACGTCTAAGGATAGTCAACAAAACCAAGCAACACCTGCCCTCCCTCCCCCCGAACCCACGCCAAAAAGCTTTAACCCAAATAATTTTGAACAATTATCTGATGAAATAAATAAACAACAAAACAGCTCAACGAACAAGCGTACTGCCAATGCTTTAAATGCATATGCGCAACAAGAAACTCAGGCCTTGAAATCACAACGATCAGGACTTATATCTGGTATAGATTTATTTGTCTAACTATTGACTGCCGTTAACCCACTACCCAGACACTCCATGAAACAACTTCTCGAATTCATCCCCGTTATCTTATTTTTTATTACCTATAAATTTTATGATATTTATATTGCAACAGGCGTAGTGATTGTTGCCACCATCATTCAAGTAGCAATCGCCTGGTTTAAATACAAAAAAGTTGAAACCATGCAATGGGTAACACTCGGCTTAATTGTCGTTATGGGTGGAGCCACCATTTATTTACAAGACGAACAGTTTATAAAATGGAAATTAACCATTATTGAATGGTTATTTGGTGCAGCCTTTTTAGGCAGCCAGTTTTTTGCTAAGAAAACATTTGTTGAACGTATGATGGGAGCCAGTATTGAGTTACCTGCCAAAATATGGAAAATACTCAATTTACTTTGGGCCACTTTTTTCATTAGTGTTGGTTTTATCAATATTTACGTCATGCAAAACTACAACACCGATGACTGGGTCACCTTTAAAACCTTTGGTGTTCCCGGCTTAATGATTGTTTTTATATTTGTACAAATGATCTTTATTTATAAACATATGCCAGAAACAGAGGACTAAATAGTATGCTATATGCCATTCTTAGTGTAGATATCGCTGATAGCCTTGAAAAAAGAAAATCAGCGCGTCCTGCACATCTACAACGATTACAAGACTTACAAGATGCAGGCCGTTTGGTTATTGCCGGCCCTCACCCCGCTATTGACAGCAACACGCCTGGAGATGCTGGTTTTACGGGTAGCTTAGTTATTGCTGAATTTTCTAGTTTAGAGGATGCAAAAGACTGGGCAGATGTTGATCCTTATGTTGCTGCAGGCGTTTACAGCACCGTATCCGTTAAACCTTTTAAACAAGTATTTCCACAATGACATCAGAACGTATTAAACAGCAACTTAACGAAGCACTTAAACCTGAATTAATCGAAATAATAGATGATAGTGCTGCACATGCCGGCCATGCCGGTGCTAGACAAGGTGGCGGACATTATAATGTCACTATCGTTTCTGAACTATTTGACGGTAAGTCACTCGTACAACGACATCAATTAATCTATCAAGCCTTAAATGATTTGATGAAAAATGAAATTCATGCATTAGGTATTAATGCATTAACCCCTTCTGAAAACGTATAAAGGAACACAGCAATGAATAAAAAACTTATTCCAGTTATTTTAGCTGGTGCAACACTATTAACTGCATGCAATGAAGAGAAAACCGCACCAGCATCTGGCTCAACAGCTTCCACTCCTGTTGCTGCTATCGCTAAAGAAGATGCAGTTGCTATCGTTAATGGTCAATATATAAGCAAAGCATCATTAGCTGCGTTAGAAGGCGAGATATCTCAACGTAACAGAGGCCAATCCTTACCTCAAAAACAACTGATTGAAGAATTAGTTCAAAGAGAATTATTAATTCAAGATGCCCAACAAAAACAATTAGATCAAACCGCTGAGTTTGCTGAGCGTATGGCAACAATAAAACACTCATTGTTATCTCAAGCATCTATCCAAAATTATTTAAAATCAAACCCGATTACCGATGCCATATTGAAAGTTGAATATGATAAAAATGTTGCCGCATCCGGTTCTGAATACAAAGCGCGTCATATACTTCTTAAAACTGAAGATGAAGCAAAAGCAATTATCGTAGAGTTATCTAAAGGTGCTGATTTTGCAGAACTTGCAAAAACCAAGTCAACAGGCCCTTCTGGACCACAAGGTGGAGATTTAGGTTGGTTTGCAGCAGGCCAAATGGTTGCACCTTTTTCTGAAGCAGTTATTGCCTTAGAAAACAATAAATTCACAACAGAAGCTGTTCAAACTCAATTTGGCTGGCATGTGATTTTACGTGAAGGATCAAGAGAACAAACACCACCACCTTTTGAATCTATAAAAGAACAGATTCGTCCTCAATTACAACGTCAGAAAATGCAAGAATTCTTGGATTCTTTACGTCAAAAAGCTAAAATTGAAGTGTTACTAGCACCTGTTACCGCTAAACCTGCCGCAGCAGTTGAATCCACAGTACCTAGCACCGATAAAGCAGCAGAGCCAGCTTCTGAAGATGTTAAAGCAGAGACCACTGAAAAGACTGCTCAAGCCAAAGACGCCGTATCGGAAGTCGTTGAACAGGTAGTAGAAAAAGCAACTGATACTGCTGAAGCCGTAAAAGAAGATGCAACTAAAGCAGTAGCTGACACAGTAGAAAAAACCAATGAAGCTGTTTCTGAATCTGCAACAAAAGCACTGGATGCTTTAGCTAAATAGTAAAAAATGCCTTGTTAAGCCCTCCCTTTACCGGGAGGGCTGTCATACATTTTTCATAAGTTCGCAAAAGTTATTTAAATTTTTAAAAAACAAGATGTGCTGACGAAAGGAAGCGCATCAATCTCGAAAGATGCACTTCGTTCGGTCAGGCACTAAATATCAGCTTATAAATTTAAAGCACTTATCCAGTTATCATTTTTAGAATGACTCTCTTCAATCTTGTTTAATACACCTGCATCTTTAGCAAGTTGTCTGAAATTATCTGACCGATTAGTCATTTCAGAGGCCACTAAAATCAATTCTAGTTCTAATGGAGGTAAGCCCTTCATCATACTTTTTACTAATTCGGGTTTAACACCGTTAGAGCCAAAATCGCCCAATGATAACGCTCTGGAAAAACCATAAAATTGCTGCATACGGCTTTCACACAATTGGCTGTATCGCAATCTGTTTTTAGGTTTTTTTAAGGACTCTTTAATCGCTAATGTGGCCGTAGCTGCATTATAAAAAGCATTCTGTACACCATGAGAAAAGATGGGATCAACAAAAGCGGCGGCATCACCAATACAATAGTAATTTTCCCCGCAAATTTTAGTTGAATAATAAGAATAATCCGGCCTGAATTGTAAGGAACCTTCAACAAATGTAGCAGGTCGTAACAACTCTTTTAAATGGGGTAATTCTGAACAGGTTTGTTTAAAAAACACCTCTCGCTGTAATTTATCCATTCCTTTAGTTCTATCAGTAGGAACAATTAACCCTACACTGGTTTTTCCTCGCAGAACAATATGCCATATCCATCCTGCTTCAAATGACATAACAAAGGTAACAGGAGCAATTTGTGATAATTCCTGTTCCGAATGACTTTGTCTATCTACGCCAACATAGCGGGAATTTTCAAAATAACCCCACAGAGACAGAAAGTTCATTTTAGAACTAATTGTTTGCTTAACTTTAAATTGATTTGCTAAAAGGGAGCTATGGCCACTAGCATCAACAATATATTGGCAGGCAATTTCATGAACTGCAGTGTTGTTAGTACGTTTGTCAATATAACTAACAACGGGAGTTTGTGGGTTAGTTAAATTGACACCTTTAACAACAAGCTCATTAAAAACCTTGGCACCACAACTTTGCGCATGTTTTAACAAAAGATCATCAAAAACATCCCGCTCAACATGTAAGCCTGGCCGGGTATAGCCAAAGTCTGAAAATTTAATTTGATGAACTTTATCATTCCAAACAGTAATCCCACCCGCTTTAGAAATAAAGCCTTCCTGCTGGATTTGATCTGAAACGCCCATCATATCGGTGAACTTCCAAAAATGAGGAATTAAACTTTCACCCACTTGGTTGCGTGGAAAAACGGCTCGCTCAAGCAGCACAACGTCAATACCAGCTTGCGCCAAATATATAGCCGCGCTACTTCCTCCGGGCCCTCCTCCAATAACAACTACATCACAGAACTTTGGTATTTGTTCCATTTAGTTTATAGATCACCAAGTACCGCATTAGCACTAGGGTTTGATAACCAACTGGCAATATCCTTACCTAAAGTTTTTACACAACGACCTAAAATGGCACATGTCCCTTTATAGGCCGCAAACATACCACCACCCGAGTAGCGCCTTGCTTTAAAGTGTCCTAAAACTTTACCGTTTTTAGTTAATTCTCCATTGACCAGTACCATCTTACCGCCTGACCATGCGCCCCCTGCGCTACCGTGTACCTGTTCAATTTCTATGCTCAAAATTTGAGAACCTTTAGTGCTAGTTGCTGAATCGGTAACAATTGAAGCATATTGACTGGCAGCATTTTGCTGAATAAATTGTGTTAATTTGCCTTGTAAATTACATTCCTTTTTTACCGCATCCCTTATATAAGCATCCTTTTTAAAGGAAATAGGCTTAATCACCAACGTTCCAACACTTGAAGAAGCCACTTCTTGATTAGGTTTAGTAGTTGTATTAGACGGACAACCGGTAAGGGTCAAAAGAATAATAGAAAGTGTAATAATATTAATTTTCATAATGGTCTCTAATTAAGAAGTTAAGGTAGATTAATCTAATAAAATCTTCCACCTTTTCCACATAGAAAGGTAGCTAACACATTGACAAACAAGCATCAGTCAGTATTTTTTTGATTTAAAAAATTCGTCATATCTTCATTATTAACACGGTGATAAATATCTTCAACGGATAAAGTAAGTTCAATCGATTCAAAATAGATTTCATCACCTAAAAAATAATGCTTGGAACGCCAGCCGTCTTTTCGACTAACAACCTCTATATCAACAAAATCTTGTTCAATAAGTACATATTCTTGCAAACTAGGAATAGTAAGATAAGAAAAACGCTTTGTTGTACGGTCTTTTTGACACGTTGATTCTGAAAGAACTTCAACAATAATGACAGGGGTTTCTGTAAAGTACGGTTCTGAATCATCAAAATGACAATCGACAATCACATCAGGATAAAAGAAATTTGAATCAACCTTTACCTTCATATCCGAACCAAAAGGTTCACATGTCGATATATTTTCTAAATGATTGCCAAATTTTCTGTAAATATTACCTGATATCCTGTCATGATTCCCGCTTGCCCCAGCCATTGCATAAATATGACCATCTATAAGCTCATGCTTTGTATCACTGGTTAATTCACCGTTTAAATAATCATCAACGCTGATTAAATCAATGTTTTTTACTGCTGACATTTTCTTCTCCCAAGACAACTCATCTACTAATTAATAGCAAAGCAAAAATAATAGTTACAAAATTGCAATATCTATATCCCTCAGCAAAATCGTTATGCTTTAGTTTTAAAAACAAGCAATTGATGAGGAAGCCATCTATTCACATCCTTCTTATAATCACAATATTCGTTACCAAATAACTGTAACAAAACAGGTTCTTCATAATAAATAACTAACACCTGAATACAACTCATTATACTCATAGCATAGAGAAAAACAGGCCAGTTAAAATACAACAAAACCCAGCCAGTTATAAAGCAAAAAACGGCTATGTACATGGGGTTTCGAGTAAAACAATACAAACCAGAGCTAACCAGTTTCTTTGGGGAGTCAATAGGAGCTGGCGTTCCCATACCAAAAATGACAAAATCCCAAACACACCAACAGTAAATAGCTATTGCTAAAAGCATAAATAATAGGGCCAACATGGATAATACACCCTCATTGGCACTCATCTCATTGGTAATGAATGCAGGTAATGCAAAAGCGACAATTCCTGGCACTATTAAAGTAAACAGAAAACTCTTAAAAAACAATCTAATCATAGCTGTCTTGTTTAATAATGACCGGGCACAACATGAACCCCAAAATAACACCAAAAGCAACCACAGCTGATAAAATTCTTAACGATGTACTTTCTGCGGCGATCAAACTCCCAAATGCAATGGCACTGGTTAACATAGACACTGCCATTGCCTGATAGGTTAAGGTAATATCCCCTCCCCTGTTTTCCTGATAAAAAATACCATAATCAACACAAATGGCAATGACCAGTAGAAAACCAACCAAATGCAGAAAACTTATGGCCTCTCCAGTATAAGACCAGCCTATCAAAATTAAAAAAGCAGCCAATACGGCTGGTAATAATGTATGTACCGTCTTAACAATACTTCTATACCGACCAAGCAGTAAAAGCACAATAACGGTTACACCAACCATTAATAATAACTGAGCCCTTTCAGTATAGTCACGAGTCATATTATTGAGCATGTCTCGTTGACTAAAATACTGCACACCTTGAATTTTTTGTAGTGCTAGTCGGACTACTTCAGGTTGATGCTGTCCTAGCCATATCATAATAATAGTTTGCTTTTTACCTATGACTATCTGGCTACCAATCAATTTCCCGACAGATGATTGTTGTAATTCTTTTAAGCTCAATCGTTGTTTTGACGCGTAATCTAAATGCCCTAATTTATTGACAGAAAGCCCCGCCTCACTCAGTGTATTTTTCCAAAGAGCCCTATTTTCCGGCGTTAAATAACTTTGTAATAAAACCTGATTCGATTTTTGTTTCTGTTCAGATAATAACCAAGGGTATAAGCCAAAATAATCCGTTAATGCATCGGTCTGGGTTAATTCATTAAGCACTGAATAGACTGTTTCGGCCTTTTGCAAAGCCATTTCGATATTGTCTCCCGTCACCATGGCAAACCGTCCAGGTTCAATACTGGTCATTCTTTGCCTAATGCGCTTATCGTTCAATTTCAAGTAATCAAGCTCTGGTGTCAGTTCCTGCATATCTTCCATCCAGTGCAGAGACTTTAAATTAAAAGAGGCTACCGTAATAAACAAGACTAAGCAGCCTATTAACCATTTTCTATAGTGTTGACTAACACCAGCCCATCCTTTAATAAAGGGCACACTGAGTTGTTTGGTATCTGCTTCAGTCATTAACCTAGGTAATACAAAACGAGTTAATAATAGGCTAATGATAATTCCACTACTGGCAAAAACAGCGACCTGCTGAAACCCAGGATAGCCAGAACTGCCTAATGCAATATAACCAATCACTGTTGTTACACCGCCTAAAACCATGCTGGGCCAAACCTTAGCGGTTATGAGAATCCTTTCTGAGAACTTAACTGATTGCGCATGAACAATGGCATGAATAGGATAATCAATACAAATGCCGACTAAAGTAGCGCCCATTGCTATGGTCATACCATGAACATAACCAAAAACAAGTTG
>ENA-OSET01000881-OSET01000881.1-sediment-metagenome-genome-assembly--contig:-NODE-881-length-32736-cov-42.461343_pt1 | contig 32736 bp, 21 predicted proteins | sample MGYA00237882_ERZ534229 | MGnify/ENA primary metagenome ERZ534229 (study PRJEB26408, sample SAMN06266212) | sediment metagenome | isolation source: Hudson Canyon methane seep mesocosm | place... | reverse complement strand
GGTCATTCCAATCGTATTTAGTTGGCCAATATTTATTTAATACCAATACAGACAACCATAGAGATAGCAATACAATACAGCTATCAACAACTCGAACTAAAGCCTGTTGTTTAGTTTGATGAGGACGCACCTCCGCCGAAGAATACATTGGAGAATTAGCCGCATTTTGATCAAAAGAGTGACTTTCTGACAAAGGGACAGATGTAGGGATATTAGTTTCTATAGAATTCAATGTTTTGTTTTTATATTAATATCTGTGTGAATACTACAATTAATAACAGACTCTATGAATAGTAGTATTTATAGAGTCTGTTATTCAAAATATATTGATTTCTTACTCATCAAGTAAGAAATATACTTTCCTTGTATTGTCGAATTATTCCCTTTGTTAACAACTAGCATGCTGTTTAAATCGACCTTAAATTAAACTGATAAAGTACGTTTACGGTTTACACCAACCAGACCTAAAAGTGCACTAGCAAATAACCAGACTGCAGCGGGAACTGGTACAGCAGAAACCTGAGAGATATTAAGTGATAATGCAGTAGCTTTCATCGGTGAAGTAGCGGTAACCTCACCAGCCATACAAGATTTCCCCATCAGACCATAAAGACTACAATCACCATAAATCATTTGGTTAACAAGAGCAGGATTATCAGTTACTGTTTTTAATCCTTGAGTGATGATATTTTCAGCAATATCAGTCTGAAATACAAACGTAAAGAATGCATTCTCATTTGCAATATTCCCATCAGCTGGAATTCCAATAAACCCTGTAGTACCTTCAAAACCGTACTTACGAAACCCAACATCAAAACCTTCATATCCTCCACCATAATAAACATCGGAGGAATTTTCTTTAAATATAGTAGCCGTCACTAAACCATTTTCATCAACTGACTGAATCAAGTTTTGATTTAAGGTATGCATATAATAAGCATCATCTTCAACATAGCTTCCATACATTGATGCATTCATTCTGCCTGAAAAGTTAGATAACGAAGATCCATCCCAGTTAAATGTACCTTTAAAATCCGTATTAATTCCTCCTGTCATTGTCTCGAAAAATTTACCTTCTACCGAATAAGTGGCTACTCCAGCCTGTACCATTTGAATATTTGCAAGCATCAAACCTATCACTAACAAACTTCTAACTCTCACTTTCCGGTGATATTCTGTTCTTTTTTTCATAGCTCTAGCAACCTATCGTTAAATTAACGTCCCTGTTAAGTTATCCCTTAATAATTGATACGCAATCAATTAAAATAGTTGTTTTACCCTATAATTACGCAGGTAAAACACTTTTACGACGGTTAGCACCGATCAAGCTCATTAAAGCACCACCAAACAACCATGCCGCTGCTGGCACAGGTACTGCAGATACAGAAATATCCAGAGATGAAGCAATACCCTGCATTGGAGATGTTGCAGTTATCTCACCCGCCATACATGTATTCATTGACATCAAGCTACCTAAAGTACAATCACCATAGATCATTTGATTAACAAGAGCAGCGTTAGTGATCGTGTCCTGAAAACCAAGACTTGTAATATTACCTAAACCATCATGATCGAAAACCATAGTAAAGAATGCATTCTCATTTGCAATACGCTGAACATCATTTCCATCCACATCTGCAGCCGGCGCACCAAAACCTCCAGCAGTAGTACCATACCTATAGAAACCAACTGATAAGCCATCAGTTCCCGCATTACCATAATATACGTTAGAATCATTTTCCTTGAAAATAGTTGCCGTAACGGTCCCAGCAACGCCAGCACCCGTTGAAGTATCAGAGAACTGCAAATTACTACCTAGTGACAACATGTAATTAGGGTATGGAGTCATCATCGCAGCAGGATTACCATCAATGTATTCATGGCCTGCTACATCAGTCCAATCCCCTCTCATAGCTTCATTCATTGTTCCAGACAAACCTGATAAGGTTGTACCATCCCAATCAAACGATCCTTTAAACTCTGTACCAGGACCCTCGCCACCCTGTACCATTGGTTCATAAAAAGTACCATGTACATCGTATGCCGTAGCTTGTGCAATTGAAACACTTCCAAGTAATAATGCTACAGTACCAAGTTTAGTTTTTAGATTCATAGTTATTAACTCCATTGTTAAGTTATATTAATATTTAAAGACGTATAATTAGGTGATATAACCCATATATTAAGTAGTATCACCTAATTTATAGACACTCCATCACCCAGAGGAGACAACCTGGCTGTCTAATTTTACTAGACCCGTAGGCTTTCCGACCCCGCTTCACAACGGCTGTGGCAAATCTGTAACAGGGGAAAATCCAGCTCCACCTGAGGTTTTTCATCTTGCTTTAGTAAAACCTGAATGAAACGTAATGAGATATTGTTTTGTTATAGTCATCACTGCATTCACATCTCGACTTAAATACCAAGCACCAATCATGCCAATATTTTTTTCACGCTAAAAACCTTTAAAATATACTAGCGATCGGAAGTAACAACCAGGCTTTGGGATATCCTTAAAAATGTGGGAACCTACTTTTTCACAAGAAAACCATCATCAATTAATTACTAGATAAGCACTTGTTTTAATAAAGCAATACTTAGTATAAACAAGCTATATTTTGTATTTTATAGCACCTTCAAAAAACTAAGATAAGGTCTTGTAAAGCTGCTCATCACTTTTTATACCCCTTATACCTCTCCTTCAGCAAAGGGAGAGGGATTTATACGATAGCCTTTTTATGTATGCTGGATTTTACTCATATTAGGTGATATCCCACACCCATTACGCTGAACACTTGTGCAAGCCAGGGCTAACGCCCCTAATCTAGTTTTAGCTCCCTCAGGTAAGAGTTTAGACGTAGCATAAAGCCTAAATGACAGGCATTAGACTATAGTGTGTGATATCACACCCAGCATGTGATATCACACAATTACAAGACCAACACCTCTTTAACGCACGAAAAAAACTCTGCCAATATTGTATTAATTAGGATAAAAAAACGTGGGGTGTCCGCTGTATGTCCCCATGAAGAAGTGTTAGCAGCTAAAGCCGAGACTACAACACTTGTATTAACGGGAATATTTTGTAGAGCGGACTTTAGTCAGCTATGTTAAAGAGATGACCGCATCAAACATCTAGGGCGGACCGAAGTCCACCCTAGATGTTTTTGTTGCTAAAAGAATATTAGGAAAAGTACGACAACATTCCACTATTAAAGGCATTAACGCAGATATCAAGACAAATAGATTTTCATTAGACACCTACTGGCTCACTAAGCTGCTTAAGTAGCTCTTTGGCCCGTTCAATTTCGTCAAATTCATCCTGTTGCTTAACCAGTAAGAGTGCTTTTTTAATCTCAATTAAACTAGCATCATGATTGCCGGCTGCATGATAAGCTTCAGCCAGGTGATAATGAAAAACCGGCATTTCCGGAGCAACTTTGACAGCTTTCTTCAAGACCTCAACTGCCTCATCAACACTCCCCGATTTGAACAGCACCCAACCGTATGTATCTAGAGCATAAGGATTCTTTGAGTTTTTAAAGCGCCCCGCAAGCTCCAATGCCCTTTTTGTTCGATTTGGATCCTCAGGCATATTTATCAGCAGGTCTGCCAGATTGTTTGCAGCTTCATTATGATCAGGGTATTTTATTAATAAATCCTCATAGGTTAACGCCGCTTTTTCTAACTTTTTCTCACTGTAAAAATATTTCGCCATCATCAACATCAATTCAGAACTATCTGACAATTCCTGAATCCCTTTACGGTATAAAACAAGTGCCTCTTCAGTTTTACCTTGTCGCAAGAAAACTGTACTCAACTGTTGGTATGCAATTAAGGATTTTGGGTCAATGGTCAAAACATATTGCAGCACTTTGTTTGCCTCATCCCACTTTCCTTCTGCTGCATAAACCTGCCCCAATAAATTATGAGCCATCACGTTATTTGAATTTTGTTCAACAAATGCGTTTAAATAACCTTCAAGCTCATCCAACTTCTTTTTACCCCTATATATGCGAGCTATATCCTGTAATGGTTTTTCAGCCTGAGGGGTTTCACTCATTATTTTTTTGTATACTTCAATTGCTTTGCTATATTCACCTTGCCCTTCCAACAACACCCCTCTTAACGCCAGAGAAATAACTTTGTTTTCAGCTTTCTTTTGCAAAGTATTGATCGCCTCTTCAGCACCCACCCAGTCTTTTTTTGTAATACGCACACGTACTAGCATTTCAAACAACATTGGGTTTTGAGAGTCAGCTTTGATCGCTTTAATCAGTAGATCCTCAGCTCGCGCAGCATCCCCTCGCTCTACACGTGCTGCAACCAAAGGAATAATAGCCTCCATATTTGCAGGGTTAACCTCCAATGCCTTACGCCAATTGCTCTCAGCCACTTCCATTTCACCCTTCAACACATATGCTCTCGCCAGCCCAACCATTGCTTGACCAGAATCGGGCATAGCTCTAAGTACAATTCGCAGGTCTGAAATAGCCCCATCTGCATCTCCTTTTTCTAACCGAAATTTAGAACGCATCAATAAAGCACTACTGTTTGCATTATCTACATCCAATACCTCCGTAAGAAGCCTCTCTGCATTTGGCTTGTCTTTCTGTAACAATGATAACTCCACTAAACGCATCTTTGCCATCAAGCCCTGCTTGCCAGTAGGATCCATACCTACAATCTGCTCAAGAATCCCTTGTGCTTGCGGATATTTCTTATGCCCAACATAAAACCCACCTAAGCGTCCTTTGAGTGAAATATCCTCAGGACTAGACTGGATAAATTCTTTGAGCTGCTGTTCAGCCAGATCAACATTGTTACGCTCAAGCACATCAATCAAAGCTAATTTAAGCAAAATATCATCAGGAGCTTTTGCTAGCGCATTTCTCAATGATTTTTCCACGAGTTCTGCGTCTTCCACCGTTCGCGCCAGAATCTCTAGCTGTGCATAGCGTAATGTTTTGTCTTCTGGGTGTAATGCAACAAGTTCTTCATAAGTACGATTAACTTCATCATACATTTTTTGCTCTTTGTATAAATTAACCTTCAACATACCCAACTCAAGATTTTTCGGATATAGATGAAGACCTTTATTTATTGCTGCAAGGGCGTCCTCATAGCGCTTACCTTTTAGAAACACATACGCCTGCAACCAAATTGCTTCGACATTCTCAGGATTCTTAGCTAATACACGATCAACTTGAATCATCGCCCCCTCTTTATCATCTTCTGACAACCGAATTCTTCCTTCAAGGAGTAATGCCGAATTATTTTCCGGATCCAGTTTTAGAGCTATCGCCGCACGCTCTTTTGCTTTATCAACCTCGTTAATCTGTATAAAACCAAGTTTTACCTGAGCATCAACATGATTAGGATCTAACCTGACAGTATCCTGTAAATTCCTTTTCATAGCAGGCCAATCCTGTTTTTTTTCGTCGAGAAGAGCAAGTTCATAGTAGGCCTCAGCAAATTTAGGCTGAACCTGCAGAGCATTCTTAAATTGAACCCGGGCACTCTTTATATCACCTTTCTCAACAAGGGTTTTTCCTTCATTTAAGTATTGCTGTGGATCCTCCTCAGCACAGCCTGATAATGTGATAGCCATACTAAGCACAAACGCTTTTGATAAATTATTCACTCTGTTTTCCCTCTGAAATTATTAAAATCTTGTGTTGTACTTTTCTTTATCCAATCACTAAGCATTCAACTCTATTTTGAGCATTATTTTGTATGATTGGAAGTTGAATTTTCATTGAATGTAGCAAAATAACTTATGCTTTGTTATTTTGCGGTATTTCTTGTTTATGGTTTTGGGGATTTGAGAAAAACTCATACTCTCCTCTCGGCAATTGCTCCATGCAATCGACCCCAACCCTCTCGGTAATTGCTCCTCGACAACTGCTCCTGCGTTGTTCTACCTACGGGCTTCCTGCCCTAATGCATTACTCTACTTACCTACTTCCATGTAGGCATCCAGCAAGAGAGGGAGCAAGAGACAAATACAAGCTTGTGTAAATACCTATGCCCCAGCAAAGGAGGGCTAAACCATAAACTTTAATCCGTATTTATATCTGTTATTTACTGTGGAACATATACAGGAATCAGCGGCACAGCACCTGCCATAAACCCAGCCATCCTTTGATCTGCATTTTCTTCTGTTTCTCCTGAAGCAATTGGCGTGGTAATCCGCACTAAAGCCCCATCTGTTCTATTCATAAAAATAGCATCAACAAATAATTGCCATTTAACTGCATATTCATCTGCCATTACTCGCCCTCTTTCTTCAAACCAGTAATACACCAATTGACGATACTTCCCTTTACTAATAATCACGCGATTAAATTCAAAAGGTTTGCCTGCCCCTGAGCTGTTATAGGTCTGGCGAGTTAAACTGCTAATTTGCCAGCCACTACCTGGTAGACATACTGTAGGAGAATGGGGTGACGAGCCTTTTCTTTGTGATTCGTAATAAGCCACATAAAAATTTACCGGGATATTTTCTTCGCTTACAAAATCAGTCAAGAGATAATCCGTTAAATCTAATGTATCTAATACTGTTTTTTCTAATGTATTTGGTTGTCCACTCCACTCACCAATTGATCTAGGGAAAGATGAAAAATACTCTCTCTCTGGTGTGCTTTCAGTTCGCCCACCAATAAAAGAAATGATTAAGGCGGTTGCTGCAATCATTCCTAAACAAGCAAGTAGTGGTTTTGATAAGGGACGCTGCTTTAGCTGATCCGGTTCTATTGGCAGTAATGGTTCAAACACTAGACCAAAGACTTGATTAAAGGGTCTTCTGTCTTTTCCTGCAAATGTGAACGCCCACATTTCTATAAACAAAATACCGACACAAGCCATAAATACTGCAAAACCCTCAAAGTCATGCAAAAAACCTTCCGCCTGTTCACTACCAAAATACTTAACCAGAAAGCCGATCATGCCTATCCGAAAGCTATTAAGAAGAATGGCAATAGGAATTGTTGAGGCTATGATAAAAGCCCTTTTCCAAGCAGTTGTATGATAAAGATAAGCACAGATAGCCCCAAAACCTAATAATGGGTATAGGTAAGTTAACCCACTACAAGCCTCTACCACCTCTAGCTTATAGACCCCTAAATCAATTAAATTACCTTCTCTAAAAACAGGGATTTTACAAAATCGAATTATTTCAACACCTAATTGTGATGAAATAAGCTGCATCTTGCCTGTAATTGCTGCTTCTAAAAAATAAGGAATTGGGACTGCAAAGACTAATAATGCAATAGGCACAAAAGTCAGTTTCGTTCCTGCCCAACCCACTACTGCAAGCGACAGAGCAAACAACACTAAAATAAAGGAGTAGTGGATTAATAGATAAATTGCACTTAACTCAGCAATTATAAATAACAATAATGCTACACCAGCAACTATCAAAGCCGACCAAGTTGGCTCAAACTGCTTTTTCTCAAAAACTGGTGCTAATTGCCAAAGAAAAACTAGCGAAACTACGGGTAAAAAATACCCATGATTGTATTCTTCTTCTACTTCCCAGCGATGTACTAGATTAGCCAGTCCATCATAATAAGCCCAAATCATTAAGACCAAAGCTGCCCCTAATAGCAACCAGGTAGAGAGTCCAAATTGCCAATAGTTACGTGCTTGGTTATCTAGAGATGTATCCCCGTCTTCTTGAGTGGACAGGTTTATTTCACTTTTCATTTGCATAATTATTTTAAAAATAAAGGAGGTAGATTCAGGTAATAAAGTGCTTTCGTAATATTAACAAAGGCTATGACACTATAAAATCCAGCTCTTAAGCCTGCCCATGCAGGGTGAGGAGATGTAAAAAAACCTTTTTCCTTTGTTTTCTTTGCCTTTAAAGAGACAGAAAAAAAAGATTACTGAAAAAGAGAGATATTTCATTTCTCCTCACCCCAACCCTCTCCAGCAAGAGAGGGCTTAAAAACTGTTTTAAATACACTGAATAGTTACAGTTTTCTTAACTTAAGGCATTAATCCTATTAATCAACGGGGGTTACAAATAATCGACATTGCGGTACAAGCTCACGCTTTAATTTGTTATGTGCCCAATACAAAGACATATTAGCCGCTCCATCCCATTCTCTATACTCCACAAGAATAGTATGCTTTACCCCTGCAGTAAGCTTCACCTTACCAGTCATCCAACCTTTAGCGTTAGACTGATAATTTTCCAATACTACATAACCATCAATCCAAACGCGTGCAAAATCATCGCTATTAGTATAAAAGGTATATTCACCATCAAATTGCGGCTCTATTTCACCAAACCAAGCTATTTCAAAATGATCAGTTGGTGCTATTGGATTAGAAGGGTCTGGTGAACCAGCCCCCCAATTAAAATTGATTTGTGGATCAACTTTATACAATCCTTGCCAAGCCCCCCCCCTAGCACTATAGTAATCGCCCTCTAGCCCAGCACCAGTTGAACACACACTAGGGTTAGAGTTTGTTGTGACTGTAACGGGCTCTGAAAAAGCTTTGGCATTACGCGAAACATAGGCTCCAACACGAACCTGGTAAGTAGTGTTGTAATCTAAACTTGGGTCGCTTTCACTATTCATCGAATAGACAAACTCTGAACCAGCCCCAATAGCCGCTGATTTTTTGTTTGCCTCTACCACTTTAACTAAACGCCAGTTTTGTTTACTTTCTTCCCAAACTTCAATATCAAAGTTTTTTTCATTTCTAGAGTTATCACTCCAACTTAAACTTATTTCAGCACCTTGAGTGGCTATTGCAGTTAACTTGCTTGGAGCCACTGGAGTAGGTTCACTTACAACCTGCCCCGAACAACTCCTGTTTTCCATATAACTAGTTCGTTGTGAGGTGGCTCTTATTCCATAAGGGTTTGTCAAAGCAACATCTTCTCCAACATTAGCCCAGTTACCATATAAGCCATCTGTAGTCATAGCATGAAAGTCAGCTGTAAGGCCTGAAGACCACCACCACCAAAGCCAGCCAATATTCTTTTCTGCTGCATATTGAATCAAATAATTATAATCAACAATACCTTGCCCTTGAGCACCTACACTAGAAAACTCACCAAGTAATAACGGTATTCTTTTTTTGTTTATGGTATCAATTGCTGCTTTATAACGTTCCTGTGGTTGATTTTCATCCCAAGGATGCCAGCTAAATAGTAAATTTTGATCCGGGTCTTGCCTAATAAGATACCTAGCATTCTGTATAATATATGCCTCATCCCTACCCCAATCTGCCGCATCAATTACTAACGGCATATGAAGTCCCGCCTTTCTTAGCTTTTTAATTGCTTGGCCATATTGCAGGCGGAAATCATCATGCCCAACATTAGAAGAACCTGCTTCATTAGCTATATTTAACAGCAACATGTCTTCGTACTGTCTTAATACTGAGACCATTTCTGGCTGAGCCCAAAAATCAACTGCAAAAGATAGCTGCCCCCAATTACCCGTAGCATCCCAAATAGAAGGCATTGCAACCATATTATTTTCAATGGCTTTCTGTAGTGCTACATCAACTGCTTGAGGGTTACTTCTATTGATCTTCCAACGAAATGTGAGGCGCACAGTATTCGCCCCAGTTAGCGTAATTTCACTTAAACTTTTTGCCGTGGGATCAGATGGAAAAGCAATTCCCGCATTTACTCCACGAACAACCATTTGTTGGCCGCATGGGTCTAATAGCTTAGCTCGAGACGTTGTAAAGGTTGGGCTTGCAATTGATGGATTTACAACAATAACACCCAAAAAAAACAACAATAGAAATATATTTTTTGTAAAAAAAGTTTTAAACATATAATTGCCTGAATAATAATTTTTAAATTGTCTTCAAAGATTGCACTATACTTTTCTATCAAAAATCATTTTTAACAAAAAACAAGGCTGAGACTTCCGCAACTGACTAGGAAAGCAAGTTATATACCATAAACATATAAACCACCCTCATCTTTATTTATCCCCTATTTGTTTTAAAATTAACAAACACTAAATTTATCATTTACACATACGCACACTTAGACCTATTCAAAACTACAGGTTTATAAAAAACCAGTAAATTACTAAGCTATTTTTATCGGTAAGAGGTAATGCTATATAGATTTAGCATTTGTAGTCTTGATGAAGCAACGTGGAATCAAGGTTTATCTGACCCCCCCCTTGATTTCGCTTTACTACATCAAAGCTACATTTTTTATTCTCTTTAACCTGTGACTAAGTAATAACCATACTTATTTATTGCTTCATTAAACAAAAACAGGGCAAATGCCACAAATAACAAGTCATATGCCGCACTTTTAAATTAAACATATCCTTTCCTCATAAACACCCTCCATTACCAACCTAGCCCTTATGGTATGTTTATTGCTTTCATACGTAAGGTGTGACTCTGATCGTAAGAAGCTTTATGTTCTATTTTGCACTTTCATCAACCCCTTATTATAAAATTTAGGAGTTTAATTTTATGAAACAAAAGAAAAAACTGCTATACCTGGCAGGGTTAGCCGTCTTTTTAGGAACAGTACAAACCGCCAAAGCCGATCTAATCGGTTTGACAATGCAATTTCCAGTTATTGATCTTAATAATTCGTATTTAATTTATGACCACAACGGAGTAAATAATTCAACAGGATTATTAAAGGTAGTATCTTTCGGTTCCACATTAGTAGATGGCCCCGGCCCTACCGGTAACAGCCTTACACAGACTTATACTGATAATAGTGAATTTACACCTGACGTAATGCTAACCATTGCTATTAAAAAGTCTAATGGTGCCTGGTCAAACACTACAGCTAATGGCGCCAATAAAGTTACTGTTGGTTTTGGTAATTCTGTTATAGAAAACGACCCTGCAACTACGCCTGGGTTTAGCTGGACAGGTGATATTACTGGTTTTGGCTGGCAGGAAAATATTGGAGCAAAAAAATCTCCCTACGAATATGGCACTAAATTTGATGCTACATGGAAAATGACTAACGATGACTACGAGGACATGCCAGCTGGAATGGGTGAGTTTGTTGACGGCATTCTAACTAATGCTATGTCTGCCTATGATGGAGGAATTAATATCACTAATAGTGCGGGGTTTGGCAATGTTCCTCATCCCAAAGCATTCCAAAGGGACTGGGTATTTGGTACTAGTGCCACATCAAAAGGTGTAAAAGATATATTAGACCCTTATTTAGGTGGCCTATCAAACAAAAGCTGCAGAAAATTTGATTCAACTAACTGTATGACTTATGTCAACTCGACAGTATTTGCTGATGTTTTTGTACCCATTCCTCCCGCTTTATTCTTATGGGCAGGTGCTTTAGCTACATTATTTCCTTCCTTAAGACGCTTAAAAAGCAATACACTTACTGAAACCTCTGGAACCAGAGCATAACACTAAGTGTATTTTTACCAAGGCTATATCATAGCGTTAAACAATTGCCGTATATAACATACGGCAATAACTCAAGCCGTTCGATATTACTAAGTGATATCGAACGGCTACTTTTGACATGCTTGGCGAACAAATCGATACAGAAAAGGTGAGTAGCCAATTTTTACTTTTGCCCAACCTTATCTAACCACCTAAAGCTAAAGCACTCTACCAACCTTAACTATTTATTTTATAGAGTATAGACAATGAAATTACAACATTCAATTCCTGCACTATGTTTAGCTGCGAGCATGAGTTTAACTCCAACAGTATCTCAAGCAACTCTGCTAGAGTTAACAACAGACCTACCTACCATTACCTTTAGCGCGGCGGGTATGATTGATTACAATGCTGCCAACAGCACAGTAACAATATCAACCGAACCTTCTAACATTTTTTCACTTAGCCCTTTAATCAATGCAAATTTTATGGGTACAAGTATTGAGGACACTAAAGACATCAGCATTACCTTTCAAGCCGACACTAATGGTACGGTAATCCCAAATGATATTAATGCACCTGATTTAATTGTTAATGGCTCCATTGATACTGACCGTGATGGAATTGCTGATTTAAGTGGCGTACTACTAACAGCCGAAGTCTCTCAATTTGGTTTTAGCGATGGAGGGGTTGAGGGAGGCGACCAATTTAATTTGCGCTTAAACAATATTTCTGGCCTTTTATCCTATCTTTATACAGGATCTGATCTAGCAGTTAACATACTAAGTGAAAATACAACTGAATATACAACACCTTTTTCAGGCAGTTTTAATGCTGACTGGACAGCACAAGCTAAAGGCAGTATCGACTCAACAACCCCTGCAACTCTAGGAACAGGCGACAGCTGTAGTTTAAAATTAGCGGCTAAATGTTCAGTTAATGGCGGTCCTTTTAAAGACAAATGCCGTATCAAAGTGACTCGCTCTGTTAAACACTGGGAACAACATGATGTTTCTTATAATACTCATGATTTTCAGATATCTAAATATGGTATGCATGACTACACTGTTCCTGCATGGGCGGCTAACTACCCAACAACTGAAGTTGCCTTTAAATACACAGTCACCAATACTGGCAGCACCTCTGCTACCAACATTCTTATTGAAGACTCTTTTGACACCTCAGTAACCGGCTACCCAACATCACTTGCTGTTGATAATTCATTCTCAATTACACGTTCAGTTGATTTAAGTGAAAGTATTGAAAATGATGTGACTGTCTTAGGATCTAATAACAACGAAACATGTGTCGCCAACGACGTTATTGTTGTTAAGGATAAGCTTCGTGATCGTAAAAAACACGATGATGATGACTTTAAAGATAAAGGGAATCACTAAGCTCTTTACTGAAAGAGCCACTTAAACAAGCGGTTCTTTCAGAATTATTTACAATACCTAATTTAGCTTTCTATTGTGGAACAGCTACCCACTTCTTCAAGCTCTATTACGAATATAAGCTATATTTAACCCGTGGTTTGTATAGAGTCATGATAATGGGCTTCAACGAAAATATTGATTTAACTCACACCATTAGCGAAAGAAGCTTTCAATTGCCTCAATAACTTACGTGCCGCACCAATCTCTGGAAAATCACCTTGCTCAACTGATAACGCTAAAGACTTCTCTAGCGTCATAATGGCAGATTTTATATCACGTTGCTGCCTATATGCTTCTGCTAAATGATAATGTACTCTTGCCCCTTTTTGTATTTTTGCCGCGGCTTTCTTTAAGATATTAAGTGCCTTTGCAGAATCTCCAGTTTTTAGCACAACCCACCCGTAAGTATCTTGAATATCTGGGTTTTTAGTATCTTTAAATCGTTCAACTAACAAAGATGCTCTGTTAATACTTTCCTTATCATCTGCTTGATAAGTTACCAACAGATCAGCTAGATTATTAGCTGCCACATCATTTTCGGGGAATACTTCCAATAGTTTTTCATAGACTTTGATTGCCTTACTGGCATCTTTATTAAATACATAAAAGCTCGCCTGATCAATCAACAACTGCAAAGTATTGCCTGCAAGTTTAACGTAACCATCCTGATAAACCTTTTCTGCTTGCTCTATTTTCTGTTGCCAACCATAAACTCTTGCCAACAAAATATATAATTGCTCATCTTTAGGAGTATCTCTTAACAATCCCTGTAATAGATTCTCAGCCTCAATCCAATGCTTATCTGACGCATAGGCAAGTACCAAAAAACGACTAATAGTAACTGAACCTGGTTTCTTCCATAATAAAGACTTTAGATAAACAATTAACTCTTGTCGGTTAGTACGCTTTTGATATACTTGGGTTAGCAACAACAATGCTGGTTCAAAATCTGGCCTACTCTCAAGTACTGTTTGCAAATCAACAAGTGCCCCATTACCCTCCCCTTGTGCCATTAACACATTGGCTCGCAACATCAATACGTCCCTTTGTGCTATTTTAGAATTATCTGAAATAGTTTTATCCAATATGTTTCTTGCCTTAGTTAGCTCCTTTTTATTCCAAGCCAATTGAGCCAAAGCCATTTGAGCTTGCAACCGAACCTTTTCTGCTTGTACCTCGCTTTGTAGAGGTGTTAACAGTGCTTCAACTTCAGAGTAACGCTTCTGATCAGAATAGTAAGCAGCAAGACGAAACTTTAGTGTGGCCTCGCCTGGGTGGTCTTGTATAAACCCCCTAAGAGCAGTCTCTGCACGTGCACCACTCAATTGCTGGATAACACTAATTAACTTCAACTTTAAACCCATATCAGCGCTGTTCAGCTCAGAAGCCTTTAGCAATACTTTTTCAGCATCAATCCACTGTTGATCAGCAATATATGCAGAAGCCAAAATATCCAAAGCTGAAGCCAAGGTTGGGTTTTTGGTCGTAAAGCGCTTTAGAAAATCAATCAAATCTGGGCGACGACGACGACTCTCATATAACTGACTCAAAGCCACCAAAGCTTGTAAGTACTCAGGGTCAGAGACAAGTATATTTTGATATATTTTTTCTGCCTGAAGGTTTTGACCTTGTCGTACAAGCAGAAAACCTTCCCAATACTTTGCTTGTGAATTAGCTTGAGAAACAGCTTTTAACTTTTCAATAACTGCCTTTGCGCCTTCCCAGTCTTTTTTATATGCCTTAAGCTGAATCAATGTTTCCAACATCCTTGGCTCATTTTTAATAGCCTCATCAGTCTTAAACAATAACCTTTCTGCTTCATCATAATCACCTCGCGTGGCTAATTGATTAAGCACTGAAACCAAAGCAGCAAGATTATTTGGATTAATTTCTAAGATTTTTCTCCATTGACTCACAGCTACTTCTGCCTCTCCTTTTAAAACACTAATCTGTGCCTGTAACAACATAGCTGGTTCAAAGCCTGGACGATTATGCAGCAAGAGCCGTAAATCAGATGTTGCTCCATCAATTTCCCCTCGATTTAAACGAGTACCGGCCCTCAACATAAGTGCATCACTATGATCAACATCAATACCAAGCACCTCTTCCGCCAAACTTTCTACTTGAGTTACATTTTGTTGCAGAAGCGCTATTTCAGCGAGTTTAACTTTTACGTCCGATATTTTATTTTTAGCATCCTCCATAGCTAAAATTGTCTGCAAAACAAACTCGGCTTTAGAAAACTGTTGTTTAGCAATGTAATAATCAACAAGCATAAATTTGAACAAGGCATTATTGGGCATTTGCACAATAAAACCTTTCAATAATTTTTCTACTTGTTCATTATCTCGGTCCTTAACCAACCTAATTAACTTGAGTTTCAGCTCAATCTCCAGCGGCTGAGCATTTATTGCTTTCCACATTACTTTTTCAGCATCCGTCCCACGACCATTTGTAACTAACAGATCAGCTAATTCGGAAGGCAAAGCGTTGTCTTGAGGGTATAAATCAATAAGCTCTTCATAATCCTTTATCACCCCCTCATAATTATCTTTATCAACTTGCAATCGTATCCTTAGAGACCTCAATCCCCGATCATTCGGATAATGTTCGACAGCTGTATTCAAAATAGTAATAGCTTCATCATCTCTATGCTCAGCCAGTAAAATATTAGCTTTTAAACCTAACGCATCAACCATCAAAGGCTGTTTTGTTAAAATCTTGTCTACTATTTGCAAAGACTCAGCATACAACCCTCCTCTTAACTTAACTGATGCATCTAGCAACATCACTGTTATATTATCAGGACTTAGCTGTATAACCTTTTGAACTTGCTCTGATGCTTTTTCAAGCTTTCCACCCGATAAATAGACCTGACCTAATTTTATTTGTGCATCGAGATGTGTTGGATCAATTGCAATAGCTTCAAGTAAATTACCTAGTAACCCTCCCCATTCAAGCTTTTCTTCTCGAATTAAAGCCATGTAATAATATGCATCGGCTAATTTTGGATCGATCTGCAATGCATTTTGAAACTGTACCCGCGCACTTTCTAGATCCCCCTTCTCAAAAAGAACAGCTCCTTCTTTAATATAACTTTCGGCACCTTGCTCCTCACAGCCAAATAAGCTAAAAATTAAACAGGCAAATGATAGCTTGAGAACAGTAAAATGGTTCATAAAATAAATTTAATTAAGAATAATATTTTTGTGTAGGCTTTTTACAGCCAAGTATTTTTATAACGTACACAGCTTTTATAAATGACACTCTACAAACGCTGTACAAGTTTATATATCAAACCTAAAGCAATTTTTATTCCATAAGTATTATGTTACCTGATTACGTATAAGCTTCAGTCAATACCTAATTTACAATAAGCTTACTTTTAGCTCAGAAGGAGAGCTAAAAGCAAAAGCCGTGCACCCTATAATTTTGACTAAAACTCATGACCAACCAGCTTATATTAAGAAATCAACTTTAACCCAGGCGGTAAAGCTTCCCCAAATATCTGTTTTGCTTCGGTTTCATCTAGTTCTTTATATGATTCAACCATTTCAAGCCATGAACTTGGTGATTTACTTGTTATTAGCTTTTCAATTACTTGCAGTCTAATTGATTCATCAAGGTCTCTGGCTCTATCTCCACTCATACGAGCAATTAATGTAGCAGCAAAACCTGCTTGTGGTACTTTTTTCCAGTCTACTTTTAGAAGCTGTTGTAGCCATGCTGTTACAGTGTCTGCTGGAATAACATTATGACTGCTACCGTGAAAAGGTACTCTGGAGGCGATTCTTCCAACTGCCCACCATGTTTGATTGGGTTCGCTAGATTTTTGTAATCGTTTTAATAACCATTCACAAACTTGTATCTTTTTTTCAATGGGTAATCTTTCTAACACGCCAGCTAATCGTACCATATCATCATAGCCTCGGATTTTAACTTGTTTTGCTACCCCTGCTTGTCTAGCTGCTGCTGGGTTTAAAAATTTAGAAATATCTTTAAACAGCTGTTCTTGTGCTGCTGTATCTAAACCACCTGCTATGCGGCGCCATAATGTCCACCACTCTGTCCAGTTTTGTCTTTCATTTACAAACTGAATGGTTTGACTATAGGTTTTCCATAATTGTTCTACGCGCCAGTCATCTAAGGGGTAACCAAAACCTGGGCGTAAACAAAAGCCAATAAGACTTAACCAAACACGTTCGTGATTTTCTGATCGACGACGTGATTTCATATTTTCTAACAACGTAGCAAATATAGCTCTAAGTAATGGTGTCTCCCAATCTGCTCTAACAGTACCTAAAACCTTTTCTAAATCAGCACGTAAACTTTTTACCGCTTTAGGGTCTACTTTTTTAGACTTTGAGCCAAAAACAGCCTGAATTTTTTCTACAGCCTCATTAAAGTTTGCAGGTAGTTCTGTGCTAGCCAGTGAATTAGCTGAACCTTTTCTTCTAATCTGAAATTCAACATCAAATCGTTGACTTTCATCAGCAATAGAAACACATTGAATTTGTAATGTACCCACCTCAGTTTGAGTCACTGCAAGTTGTACTTTTATTTCACCTTTATCTTCACCTTCAAATGCTACTGCTAATGGCGGTAATGAATTGAATCGGTCATCCGTTATTTCTACTAACTGACCTGGCTGATATTTTGTATCGCCTGTTGTTGATGCTAAATGAAAGCGTACGGGCTGGCCAATGCGTAGAGCAAATTGTTGCTGTTTTAGCCTTATCTCAATACCCTCTTCACTGCCTCTAGGTAATAGGCAAATTCCTTTTTGTTGTTCATCTTTTTTATCAGTATCAACTAATAAAAAATAACTACGCGCCGAACCACCACCAATTTTTAGTTTTTTATCTTTACGTGCAATTGCATAACTAACAGCACCAAATGCTACTGATAATTCTGGGTGTTGGTTTTCTAATAAAACGGGTTGCTGTTCACTCCATGAATTAATTAAATCTATGGTTCTTTGGGTAATTGGCTTACTACGAAACACCCCACCATTTAATAATATGGCATCGGGTACATTACTTTCATGGCCTAATGCTTCAGCTGCTGCATCACTGTGAATTTTTAGAAATGCTGCAATATGTTTACTGATAGCGGGTTCTGCTGCATACGGCAAGCCAAATTCAACTACCCCACTGCGTTTTCTATCAGGTAAATCAGTTAGTTTTGATAATGGGAAAAACCCATCTAATGCAATTTCTCTTACTTCTTTTTTATCTAGTTGAGCAGATCTTGAACCACCAATTAATCTTGACCCTCCACCTAATAAAGTCACATTTACTTTTTCGGGTGCATCTTCTGCTAATAATGTTTCTTTAGCTATTCTGCATTGCTCTAAAAGTTGAGATAAATCTGCCGCTGATAATTTTTTCTCGCCTTTTGTTATTCTTTGTTCTGCTAAATGGGCTAATGCTAAATCAATATTATCCCCACCTAACATAAGGTGGTCACCCACGCCGATACGGGTTAATTTAGGCTCATCTTTACCTTCTTCAACTTTAATTAAAGTTAAATCAGTTGTTCCACCACCTACATCACAAACTAATAATAAATGTACGTTTTCTAAGGCTTGTTTGATATTACCTGCTTTTCGACGTAGCCAATCGTAACAAACAGCTTGTGGTTCTTCTAATAAACGTATATCAGGTAATCCAGCAATTTTTGCTGCTTCTAAAGTTAACGATCGGGCAGCTTCATCAAATGAGGCAGGCACAGTAATTACAATAGTTTGTTTTTCTAGCGGTGCATCAGGAAACTTATGAGCCCACACTGTTCTTACATGTGCAAGGTAGCTGGCACTTGCATCTAATGGCGATACTTTTTGAATATCATCAGAGCTACCCCAAGGTAATATTTCTGCTGTATGGTCAACTGACGGATGAGATAACCAGCTTTTGGCGCTAGTAACAAATCGACCTTGGGTTTTTGCGCCCAATAGACGAGCAGCTTCACCGATAACAGCTGTTTCACCTGCGGGTGAAAAGCCTGTATCAGCTTCTGACAATTCACCTTCAGCAGGGTGGTAGCGAACAGAGGGCAATAATGATCGAGCAGCAACTTCGCCAGGAGCAGTTAACTGCTCAATTTGAAAAATTTTTATTGCTTGATTTGTATTTGATTTATCTGCTTCTGTGTAGGCCACAACTGTATGTGTTGTACCTAAGTCGATACCCACTAAATATTTATTATTCAAAAAACTTTCCTCTTTCTCATTCCTAGTGTCTAAATGAGAATTAAATTTAGGGCTAAGGGCTTATAAAATCCCTTGCCCCCAATACCAATAAGTTAAGCTTTTGTAGCCTTGATGCAATGTAATGGAATCAAGGTCTCGCTGTAAAACTCCTTGATTTCGCTTCGCTGCATCAAGGCTACCTATATTTTACTTTACTTAACGAGACTGCCTTTCAACCTTTTTCCCAAAAGAGTGAAAGGATTGGTGATAGCTAATTAACTTTGCCACTCATTATTTTTATCCATCCACCTTAAACATAGATAATACCAAAGCACTACAGGCACCATCATAACAAGCCAATCCCAATTATCTATTAAGAATAACTGTTTTACCCATTCGTTTTCAGTAAAAAACAAACTGAATGGAAAGCAATATATTGTAAATATAAACGAACTCCAAATAAGTATTAAAGCGCCCTTTCTGGTGTTAATACTTGAGAATGCCAAAAAAACCCACATTGGCACATTATCTTTCTTTTCCATTTTTTTCCCTGTTTAAATAAAACAACTAAATTTGTTAATGATATTCCTGATTACCTATAAGCTTGCTTTTAGCCCTCTCCGGAGGGAGAGAGTTGGGTCGACTGCATGGAGGCAGAAGGTAGAGCAAAGCAGGAGCAATTGCCGAGAGGGGGAAATAAATATTCTTTTAGTTTTTAGAAATAAGCTAAAAGAGCTATTTATTTAAATTCTCCTCTCCCAACCCTCCCCAGCAAGGGAGGGCTTAAGAGCATTAACTTTACCCATTAAAAACTTACTCTTCCCCTGCTCTTACATCGAACTCAATTTTCCAGCGATGATCATCTTGCTGAGAAACTGCATGTAATTCTAATGTACCTACTTCAGTTACCGCTGCACTTAAGTGTACAGGTACTACTTCACCTGCTTTTCTACCTTCTTCAGGTAATGTTATTTCTATTTCATCAAGCTCTTGTAATTCTTCATCTGTCCAATAATCTAGACGCAATCCAACAGTATCTTCCCTTCTTGTATTTGAAGCAAAAAACCTAAACCTGACTGGCTCACCAATCACTAAACCAAACTCATCTTCGGGTAATGTTTCAGAAGTGCCCTCCTCCATACCAAAAGGAGCAATACATAAAGCTTCAATTTCTGGAGGCATACCTGGAATTGCAGGCATCGCACTTTCCACACCTACATAATAAGAAGCAGCTGTTCCACCTTTGATTCGTACGCCTTTTCCTTTACGTACAACACCATAATATGCAGCACCTTTTGCAACTGCTAAATCAAGATCAGCACCTTCTAATAATCTTGCTTCTGGTGCTTGCTCAGCGACTAGCCATGAATTTAGAACCTTTAATAATCTATCAGCTAATACATTTGATTTTAATACCCCACCATTTAATAAAATAGCGGTAGGATGCAAGAAAGTAGCATTTTCTGGTAAATCTACATGTTCTAGATCTTCTGTAGCAGATTGTTGCTTAGCTAAGAAACCTGCTAAATGACGAGTAATTCCCGCATCTTGCGCATAAGGTAAACCTTTTGTTCTTAAACCCGAACGAGGTCTTGAAACTGGTCGATCACTCGCTGCAACTTCAGGTAAAAACCCTTCTACTAGAACACGGTCAACTTCCTCTCGTGTTAGCTCTGTTCGTAAAGTACCACCAATAAGAGATGAGCCTCTACTTGGTACCACTAAAGCAACAGTATCTTGTTCTGGATTATTAAATATCTTTTCTTTGGCATCACGACAAGCATGCGTTAATGCTTGTACTTGCCATGCTTCAAGACGGTTACCACTTTCCTGCTCCATTTTGGCTTTAATGGTATAGGCTAAAGCCAAATCCATATTATCACCACCTAACAGGATATGATCGCCCACCGCAATACGTGTTAGCTCTAGGTTTCCCTCTTGCTCTGTCACTGCAATCAATGATAAATCAGTTGTGCCACCACCCACATCAATGACTAAAATAACATCACCGATATTTACATGATTTCGCCAATCTCCCAAGCTATTATCAATCCAACTATACAATGCTGACTGTGGTTCTTCTAACAATAAAGCATGACCTAGACCTGTTGATCTTGCTGCTTCTGATGTTAACTCTCTGGCAGCTGGATCAAAAGATGCTGGAACGGTAATAATTAAGTCTTGATCATCTAGAGGCGCATTCGGGTGTTGGTTTTCCCATGCCGCTTTCATATGTTGTAAATAAGCTTTAGTTGCCTCAAAAGGAGACACTCTATCAACATCTTCAGGCGCTTCTGATGGCAAAATAGGCTGTTTGCAATCTACACCCGCATGACATAACCAACTTTTAGCACTAGAAACTAATCGAATAGGTGTTTTACTGCCTAGATTACGGGCGATATCACCGACTAAATGATCAGGTGTTGCATTCCAAGGTAATGTTGTAGAACCTTCTGCAATTTCAGCTTCATGCGCTAAATATAAAAAAGAAGGTAACTGTTTTTTATCTTCTACTACACCAGGTGAAGTTAATTGAGGAATAGTCATCACTTCTTGAGTGAGTTCATCCTCGTCATCATTTAATTCAACATAAGATAAAACACAATGCGTAGTACCTAAATCAATACCTACTGAATATTTTTTACCTTCATCATCATTAGATTGGTTTTCAGTTATTTCATGTTCAGCAGAGGTATCATGATGTTCATGCTCATTTCCATGATCTGACTGATGATCTTGCTGATTATTTTGATCATGGTTTTGTTGATTATCTTCATGTTCTGCAGAATCATTGTTCTGATTTACATGTCCGAACAAACCATTCATAGTTCTACCTCTGCAGCAGCAACAATACTTGCATTATGGCCTTCTGTAAGTTTAGGTAGTCGAATATTAGTGACTTTCCAACCTTTATGAATCAATGTTCCTGTAAATGGTGCTTGTCCAACAATATTACCTGTTAGTCTTACTTCAGAAGCATCAAAACCTTTTGCTAAAGTAACTTTACTGCCTTCTGAGTCAGTTCTTACAGTATCTAAAGTAAAGTATTCATTAACAGCTTTATTACAACCTTCGTGAACTACGCGTGCAGCCACACCAATATCAGCATCGTTATATGCTGAAATATCTTCTTTAATAAAATCAATAAAACGCGCTTCTTTTTGTAATAGCCCTAATAATTGTAGCGCTGCATCTGGTGTTGATTCTTTTAATACAATTGGTTCTGGTGCTGGCGCTTGAACGATTTTTTCTACTTCAATTACTTTCTCAACAATTTTTATCTCAGGTTCGGATGGAACCTCGACTGTTTTAGTGATTTCAACAGGTGCTTGTTTTGCACGTCTTGCCATGCCGATAACCATTGATAGTAAAACAATGATTAAAATCAATGCCAAAGCCAATACAGCGGCAATTAAATACACATGCCACAAATCTAATGTTGTAGGCATTAATGTTAAATCGATAGAATATTTATTCATAATTTTAATTTTTTATATACACATATATTAAGCACCGTGTGTGCTTAATTGGGGTTTATTTGGTCCTATTAGACCAATAATCTGGTTTTCTGCTTTGATGCATCACAGCAACAATATAAATAGACTTATTATGTTCCCTATAAATTACAGAATAAGGAAATTTAGCTAATAAGAATCGTCTAAAATCTTGTTGAAATTGCGGCCAAGTCTGGGGAAAAGCAGTAATTGCCTGATAAGCTGACTCAAGCTCATCTAAAAAATCATCCCCCAACCCTTCGGCTTGCTTTTGATACCAAATGTATGAATCTTTTATTTCAGAAGCAACTTGAGGATGAAACTTTAACATTCCCCTACCTTTTAACCTCTTTTTTTATATCATCCCAAGAAACAGACTTAACTTTTCCAGAAACAAGTTCTTGATATCGACTAGCAGCTAAGTCAGCCCACTCATCTTCAACATTGTCATCCTGTTGTGTTTCCAGTGATGAAATTAAGCAATGTGCTACTAAAGCTCTTTCATTAGAATTTAAATGTTTAGCACTCTCAATAATTTGACTAAAAGTCATAATTTACACCGTTATCTAGCGCCAGCTTTATTCATTGCTTCAGCAAACATCAACTGTTTTAAAACACGACGTGTAATAGTTACACGCATTTTCTTTAAATGACGATCTGCAATAACACCTGGGACTTCTGCATCTAGGTAAACTTGACGGATATTTGATAAAACATTTTCGCACTGCTTAATAATTGCGTCTGTCGCTGAGCGAGACTCGATTTTCAAATAACCATCTTTCTGCATTTCTGTCATTACACATTTTTTATAATCAAACTGAGCTTGCTGAATTTTTTTAATCGTTACTTCTGATAATGTCGTAGAGTTCCACTCATTTTTTGCATCAGCTGCATAAGAAAAGTGAGAGCTTAATAGTAAAGCTAAAAATAAAACTTGTTTCATGGTACTTTCCACAAAGAATAAAAATTTATTGCTCTGATTTTACGCGAACTAGAGAACCTACACAAAATAACTTTAATTCCCCCTAAATTACAGTCAGGTTAATTGAGTCACTATAGCCAGAATCATCAAGCACTGTTATTTGATAATTACCTATTGTTTTAAATTGGTGGAATACTTGCTGCCCCTCTTCTGCTGTATATTTTAAGTCACCATTAATAAACCAATAAAGCTTACCTTGCCCACCTTGTACCTGTAGCGCTATTCTTGGAGAAACATTCGATACTCCAGCTGAACGTAATATTGTTTTATTCTCTAACCCTAATATTTTCAGATCATTAGTTAGATTAACTATTAAATGTTTACAACTTGAATCCATCTTTCCAATTTGTTGTTTACGTCTATTAGTTTTTGCTATCCATGGCTCAACAGCTAATGGCCATAAAGCAATTTCTTTGTCACTAATTTGCTTTGCATCACAGCTTTTATTAACCGTAAAACCTGTTTTAGTATTCACTTGAATCGTTATAGGGTTTTCGCGCCACTCACCCTCAGCATGAGTTGGTAAAGTTAAGGGAATATTGTTATTTAAAACCCATGTCTTTTTTTCTTCATGACATAAATTTGCTCTTGTTTCTGACGCTAACCCTCCTATTGGCCAGCAAATTATTTGTTCAACAACACTTTTAGGTTTCTTTATAGTGCCCTTTTGGGGGAGACGATTAATAATTGAGAATAAAAGAGGCGATGCAGTCACAGCTCCAAAATACCCAGGTAATGGTGTACCATCAGGCCTACCTATCCAGACACCTACTGTATATTTGGGGGTTACCCCAATACTCCAAAAATCTCGATGACCATAACTTGTACCTGTTTTCCACGCCAAATTATTAAAACCATCCTTCGATAAGATATTGTGAATGATCCATGCAGCACCTTCTGATACAAGGTAGCGTTGCTTTATTTGGCTTTCTTCAGTAAATCGAATATCCCCCGCTAAGCCAGCATTTGCTAATGCAGTATAACTACCCACTAAGGATTCTAAATTACTCCCTACCCCACCTAAAATAACGGAAAGGTTAGATTTAGCATATTGATTAAACTTTAACTTCAAACCTGCATTTTTTAATCGACTGACAAATAGTTCAGGACTTAAATGATGCAATAGTTGAATAGCTGGGATATTTAAAGATCGTCTTAAAGCATGTTTAGCACTAACTGGCCCTATAAACCCACGACTAAAATTTTGTGGTTTATAGCCATCAAATGACAAAGGTGCATCAATTAATAATGATGCCGAGTGAATAAGACCTTCATCAATAGCTATACCATATAAAAAAGGCTTTAAGGTTGAACCTGGTGAACGAATGGCTTTAATCATATCAACATGGCCTAACCGATTTTTATCAAAAAAATCTGCTGACCCGACATAAGCTTTAGCTTTTAAGGTTTTGTTTTCTACAATTAAAACAGCCGCCGAAGTTTTATCGGGTAATTGTGCAACATAACTTTTAACTAAACCAGCCACACCCATTTGCATATCCATATCTATAGTGGTTTTAATCACCGATTTATCATGCATTCCTTGCTTTAACCGACGCGCCAGAAGTGGTGCAATAATGGCTGGCTTATTATGTTGTGCGACAACCGTTTCTTGAAATGCTTGATCAATAACCCTATCTGACCACACAGAATATTGAGCCAAACGATGTAATACTTTATTTCTTAGTTTTAATGCTCGTTCTGGGTGTCTATCTGGTCGATTTCTACTTGGTGCTTGCGGAAGAACGGCTAACAAAGCTGCTTCTGCATGACTAAGCTCTTTAGCTGATTTAGAAAAGTAGGTATAACTGGCTGCCTGCACACCTTCAATGGTGCCACCAAAAGGCGCATGATTAAGATAATAAGTTAGAATCTCTTCTTTGCTGTAATAAAACCCTAGCTGTAGTGCCAAGGCAATTTGTTTTATTTTTCCACTGACAGATCTGGAATGAGGAGAAATAAGACGCGCAACTTGCATGGTTAAAGTTGAACCACCCGATACAATTCTATTACTGCTAATATTTTGAATAAAAGCTCTAACAATGGAGGCAGGGTTAATGCCTGGATGAGACCAAAACCACCTATCCTCGTAAGCAATTAATGCTTGAATATATAAAGGTGAAACTTCATTAAGCGTAATTGAATATCGCCACACACCATTCGCATCTGCAAATGAACGTAATGGCGTACCATCTTCGGCAGTAATTACTTTGGTAAACTGTTGTTTATCTAATGAGATGGGATAACAAAAATCAAACAAAAAAACACACAGTAAGGTGGTTAATGCCCACCACCCCTTATTCACCAACATCGCCTGATTCCAGAGTATTGTTTTGATTACCCCCCCAATTAGCAGGATAAATCTCTTTTTTTACATCTCTGTGAAAAGTTGAATAAGGCCAATCTTTAACATTGGCAACATGGCCGTGTTTAACAGGGTTCCAATAAATATACTCCAGATGTTGATTAAAATCATTTTGATCTCGAATTTCATGCTCCCAAAACCTACGTTGCCAAATAGTACTTTCTCTATGCTTCCTTTTAGATTTATTGATTAATTCAGGTCGATAAAATAAAGCTTTAGCTTGCTTTGAAAAACCAGCTTTTATTAACCCCCAGCGCTTGGAATAATCATAATCACCATCAGGAAGTGTCCAAATACAGTGAATATGCTCTGGTAATAATATCCAAGCATCAATTTCAAATGGGTAATCTTTTTTTACCTCCTTTATCACCTCACGCAAAATTTTTCTTGCTTCAGGGCTTATTAAAATATTTTGTCTTTTATAAGTAACTACAGTAAAAAAATAACAACCTCCTGGTGTTTTTAATCTTCTGTAATTAGACATATTTTGTGTTTATATAAATTGTAGGGTGGGCAATGCCCACCCTACCTGATTATGATGTTTTTAAAATTACGGCCAATTGCTCTTATATAAGGTCTGTACATATCCTCTACAAAAGGTGGAGGATTAATAAATTTACCCTTGCTAACCGCGCGTATTAAGTAAAACAAATGCTCCGGTCTATTTTTATGTAAATCAACAGCAGCCACAAAACGATCATCTAGGTATTCTTGATATTTAATCTGATTGTAATATTGCATTGATTCAATAGTTTTATCCGCAATTTTAAAACTATCAATTTGGATAGTATTTGATAAATTTTGATTTTCAAGCTCAAACCCTGCAGGAATCAGATCAACCACTAAAGCATCTTTTATTCTTTTATCGGCTAATACATTTAAATGAACTAATAAAACATCACCTACTTTATGCTGATCTGGCTTAATAATATTGCCTTCTAAATCATAATAATTACGCTCAACCTTTATATCTTTCATCTGCATTTCTGGAGCTACTTTTGGGTAAGCATTAATAGCAGACTGTAAATAAAGTGCTTGCTGAGATGTCGATTTGAATTGAATAGATTGAGGAATTTCAATTCCTGTCATCTGAGTTTGATAAGCCGTTTTTTGCTGTAATTTAACCGTTGTATTATTTAATATTAAATCCCCCTGCCATTCACTATTCGCTTTAGTTTTTAATTGTATTCCTGTTCTGAATAAAGCATTGCGTTCTTGAGTACTTAAATATTGGCGGTTATTTAATTCATCTGCTAATTGAAATATCAATGTTTCACTTTCAGATACTGGGACAGGGTGTTTATGCAATAAATAAGTCATTACAGTTAAATCTCGTAAACGGCTACCATAGTCCCCCAAGTAAATTAGATTACTTCTTGGTTTTGTTAAACTTGCTTTTATCGCTTTAATACCACGTGTTTTATCACCTTGCGTATAAAGAGCAAGACCTAAATGAGTTAAGGGTAACCCTGATTTAACATCCTTGCTATGATGATCAAACAAGGTGCGTAAAGTACCTAAAGAGGCTCGATTAACCCTTGACAAAACATAAGCCGCATAAGCTTTATAAGCAAAACTATAATGCCCTGGCGATTGGCTATAACGCTCACCATACATATTGCCACGATTATTTAAGTATTGCTTTAATCGCTGTAAAGTTTTATTGATTAATTGCTCGGGGACTGCATGGCCTTTCTGTTTGGCATCTAGTAAAAAGTCACCCGCATAAGCTGTTAACCAATGCTCTTCTTGGTCTATATTTGACCATAAACCAAAACTTCCATTATTGCGTTGCATGCTTGCTAATATACTGATGCCCTTATCAATATTTTTAGACCCTTCTGATATATCAATCAATTTATTGTTGATTTTAATTTTATCCAGTCCAAAGGAAAGTAGGTTTTGTTGATTTAAAGACAACCAAGGATAAGTACTACTTATTGTTTGCTCCAAACAACCATAAGGATATTTAAATAACGACTTTAAATGCTGCTTAATATTAATAGGAGGTTGAGATGCAATGGATAAATCTAAATTTGCAGAAGCAAGCATCAAATCTTTTAGATCAGTTTTTAATTTAACCGTTTCACCCGCAGTTACAATTTTTTGATCTACTCGACTGATAGCAGGATATGCAGGACGAACAGCTAAAGACCAAGTTCGATTAATATTAATCAACTCTGCTTTACTAGCCTTATTTTTTAGTGATAAATCTATCTGTGATTGGCCAAAAGCATGTTCAGCTAATATTGGAAATTGAAATACTTTTTTCTGTTTATCTTTAATCGAAAAAGTAATTGTTTCATCCTTCAACTTAATGGGCGAACTGGCAGAAACATTTAACGATAAGTCTTGATCTTGCCCGCTTTGATTACGAACATCTAAAGTCATAAAAGATGAATCAGCAGAAGCTAAAAACCGTGGAAATGAGGCTTCTGCAATAATGGGAGCCGCAACCGTTATTTCTGCTTCAGCTGCCCCGAACTGGTTTTTATTAAAAGCCACTGCCATTAATCGTAAGCGACCATTAAAATCTGGCAATTCCAAATCAATAACTGCTTCACCATTGCTATCAGCTTTTACCACAGCACTAAATAATGAAACAATTTTCACTGATGAATCTGGTCTAGCACCACCCGCCCGCTTATCAACATCACCACCAAAACGAGGTTTAACCAAACCACCATCGGTTAATTCTATTATTTTGTTATACATATCGCGTTGCTCAACAGCATAACGACGAGGTTGAAAAAAATATTTAAATGGGTCTGGTGTTTCAAAATCAGTAATATTCAATACACCGACATCAACAGCAGCCAAAGTAAGGTAAGTTGTTTTATCAGGAGAAAAACCTGAAATATTTACAACCGTGCTTAAAGTTTGCTCTGGTCTGACCACACCATCAGCTACTTTAATCTTAACTGTTAATTCTCTGTCACTCCTATTTAAAGGAAAATGCACCAAACCAACCGCACGATTAGGGGTGATTTTTTCTTTGGCATCACCAGGTCGAAACAAGGTAGTAGAAATATATAAATCATGTCTATTCCAGCTTTTATCTACAGGAATAGTTAATTGCAGACCTTCAGCAGGTACACTTACCCGCTTAAACCACAGAGGTTTATCACTACTTTCGACCATGATAAAACCGTTACCAGCATACGGTGGCACAATATTAACTTGTGCATTATCTCCACCCTGATATGATTTTTTATCCAACGTTAATACCACTCGATCAGGACGAGCAGTACTTTTACTTTGTTCTTGCCCCCAGCCATTACCTGCTTGGAATCGTAAACTAGAACGCTGTTCTGTTTTGGTATCTTTTAATAGCAATAAATAAGAACCCCATTCAACTGGAACAACTAATTCTGTTGCTTCTGTTTCATTTAAATTAATTCGCTGCTCAAAGGCTTTAATATTTTTTTCAGTATATTCATAGTGCCAACCCTCGCCGTCTGAATACTCCCAATAATAATCACGTCGCTCTTTAATTAAAGTCGCTAAAACTTCGGTATTTCCTTGTAGAGTACCTTTAAAATTTGATTTTATAATATCGAATTTAATCTGAGTATTAGCAGGGATATTATCTAAATCTAATTGCGGCCGAATTCCAATCAATGATGTTTGCGGCCATAAATTATAATCAAAGGACCGAGTAACAGGTCGACCACCCGACTCAAATAAACTGGCAATAACTTTAATGCTAAAAGGCGTGTTTTTTATATCCTGCCAACGTGAAGGGACTTTTAATGTAGCAAGTCCCTGATCATCTAGTTTTATATCATCTTGTTCAAAAAACTCAACGGGGGATTTTTCATCAGCCAATCCAAAGAAAAACTGTTTTAATGATTTAACAGGATGGCGATTAGCTTTAATAACGACCTTTGAACTTAATCGATTTTTTGCAGCTGGTGCACCGTATAAATATTGCCCAGAAACAGCAAGCTTTAAAGTATCGCTACTGTTTGTCCAGTTTTCTTCAATTGATTGATCACCGAGTAACAATTCCATTCTTTCAGGTAAAAAGGCTTCTACCTGAAAGTGGTATTGGTATTTGTCAGCATCAGTGGTTTTAAACTCTAATGTCCACTCCCCTGTTCTAGCATTTTCGGGCAATTCAAATTCAGTTTGGTAAAACCCTTGCTTATCAGCATTATTATCTGGATACAAAGTTAAATATTTAATCTTTTGTCCATCAGGTCTAATAAACACAGCATTAAGTGGAGGAGCCGTTTTATATTGCCCATCAGCATCACGTAATAAAGCATTTACTTTTACTGTTTCACCTGGTCGATATAAATCTCTAGGACCGTAAGTAAATATGTCTAATGCTTTGTAAGAAGGTCCTGTTACATCAAATTCTGATAAATCTAGCGCTGGAGAGTTTAATTTTAATAAAGCAATATTGTTATCATTTCTAGCAATTAATAACTGTGCTTTATGAGAAGGAGATAAAAAAATAGCTTGGCCTTGCTTATCCGACTTAGCTTCTGCCACGACTTTTTCTTCAGCATTAATTAAAGATACCGTTACATCAGAAACAGCCTTCCCCGTAGCTAATGAACTCACTTGAACATTCATTTTGTCTGGGTAACTTCTTACATGTAAACCTAAGTCAGTTACCGTAAAAAAGCTTACTTGCTTTTCATACTCATAACTTCCCGCTGGTTTCATAACCGCTAAATAAATTCCTGCTGGCTTTAGTTGCTCAATAGCATTTAAATCAAGGTGAGTTGTATGCCTTGTATTCTTAGGTGGATTTAATGGGAATCGGCCGCTATACACTAACTCTGTATAAGCTGAATATTGTTGTAAATAATAATTACTTTGAGTTGATCGTCCAGAATTAGCTTTCCAGTCAGATATAAAGTGATTTATTTTATCGGCTTTAATACGATAAAAATCAACATCAACTTCATTAATATTGACACTAATAACGGGCAATCCCTTAGCAAGTTTTGCCGCTAATATAGAACCCTGGCTTGCAAAGCTCACATTAGCTGGCATTTTACGTGTTTCAACTGTTTGGCTAACCGTCTTTTTTAGTTTTTTCTCAGTAGCAGCGGTTAAGTCTTGATACACATCAACAATATAAGTTGTTGATGGTTCAATTTCTGGGAAATAGGCAAGCAAGCCATTTGCAGAAACAATCCAATTCCCCTTAACCCTTTGTCCTTGTTTGTTACTCACCTTAAAAAAGGACTGAAAATCATGCTGAGGATTAAGCGGCGTTGATAAAGTAACGGCTAAGGCAGCCCCCTTTTGATAACTCTGCTCACTAATATCTACAACTTCTAGCTCAATATCAGCATATTGCTGTTTTATACTTTTTAAATCAAAAGCCTTTTGTGTTTCAGCTACTTTATTGGCATCTTGATCACTACACCCCAATAAAAAAGTAATAAATATAAATAATAAAACTGAAGATAGTTTATTCATGATCATTCTCTGTTGGATAAATATGAATGGCCAGCCAAATAGTTTTTATTTCTGGATCAGTCCAGTGTACCCGATGTTTAGTATGTGCAGGAATTAAACAATAATCACCCGAGTTTAAGGTAACAGCTGTGGAATTATCCTTAAACTGTAATTGAGCCTGCCCCTCTAACAAAATAAGCCATTCATCTTGAACTTGATCATACCAATCATTAATTGAAGAACATTGCCCCTGAGAAACAATTCTTTCAATTTTAATGTTCCCTTTTGAAAACAATGTTTCAAATAATTCTTCGGGAACTTTTTTAGGAATATTTTGTAATATATTGATAACAACTGGATTCATGATCTATGATGTTAGAAGTAGTTTCTGTTTATAATAATAAAAAGGCAGGTTTTTACAATGAATAATAAATATATATCAGCCATTATTGAGAAAGCACCTGATATTACTCAATTATTAATGACTTGGTGTGACAAAACAAAAGTCCTAGATTTTATCGCTCCACTTCTTCTACGCTTATATTTAGTTCCAATCCTTTGGATGGCAGGAAGTAAAAAATTCAGCAACTTTAGCAGTACCGCAGATTGGTTTGGAAATGAAGATTGGGGCTTAGGCCTACCGTTACCTTATTTATTTGTTTTTCTAGTAGCAAGCACCGAAGTTCTGGGTGCCATTTTTCTACTTTTAGGCTTTGGCGTTCGCTTAATATCTATCCCATTAATGATAACCATGTTGGTCGCAGGTTTTACTGTACATTTAAAAAATGGATGGTTAGCCATTGCCGAAGGCAGTGGGATTTTCTCATCAGACAGAACAGCTGGAGCCATTGAACGATTAGATGCGGCAAAAAGTCTGTTACAGAACTATGGGAATTATGACTGGTTAACAGAAAATGGTAACTTTGTTATCTTAAATAACGGCGTAGAGTTTGCCGCCACTTATTTTATTATGTTGCTAGTCTTATTTTTTATAGGTGCGGGTAACTTTGTTAGTGTTGATTATTGGTTGAAGCGTAAGTTTGTAGATTAAACAACCCAAATAAATACTTACTGTTATAGCTGTCATTCCCGAAATTTTTAGCCGGGAATCTACTTGTAAATGATTGATTTCTGCTAGGAGCATGCAGGGATGACAAGTGTTTTGTGATGTTTTTCTGATTAGCTCAATAGCAAGACCATGCAAAAAGCCATGATCTGTGCTTAGTTGTCGCGGCCAATAGGCCGCTCCTACTTTTATCGACAAAATATCAGCTAATGTTATAGCCCACACCGATAAATTAAAACTCTTGTGTATTAATCAAGCTGAAACATCCTTTAATAATACATGTTAAAAGAGTTAAATATTAATTTTCTATCATCTCATTATTCAAATAAGCAGAATCAAAAATACTTTACAATACACAGCAATATAAAGCCTTCAGCTCAATAATTATGGTTAACTCAAAAATATATCTAAA
>ENA-OSET01000880-OSET01000880.1-sediment-metagenome-genome-assembly--contig:-NODE-880-length-32758-cov-5.552492_pt1 | contig 32758 bp, 26 predicted proteins | sample MGYA00237882_ERZ534229 | MGnify/ENA primary metagenome ERZ534229 (study PRJEB26408, sample SAMN06266212) | sediment metagenome | isolation source: Hudson Canyon methane seep mesocosm | place: USA:Hudson... | reverse complement strand
CTTTATGGGTAGCCGATGCGACTGAATTATTAATAATCAGGGGCTTACCAGCTGCTTCTGCTAATAATTGAGCTTGGCAACTACGTTCCATGGTAATAAACCACCATACAGCAGACTCAACCGTTTCACCCACTGTTAATAATCCATGGTTTTGTAATATAGCAGCTTTATTATTATCGAGTGCGTTAGCAATTGCGATGCCTTCGTTTTCATTTAATACAACACCGTTAAAATCACTATAAAGCACATGATCATGATGGAATGCGCACGCATCTTGAGTGATTGGGTCAAGTTTTCTTCCTAGACTAGACCAGGATTTTCCATAAATAGAATGTGTATGAGCAGCTGCAATAACGTCTGGACGAGCACGATGAATATGAGAATGAATAGTAAACGCAGCTCCATTGAGATAACCAGTGCCTTCTATTATATCTCCATGATCGTTAACGAGTAATAAATCTGACATATTCATTTGTTTAAACGAAACGCCAAGAGGGTTAACCCAAAAATGATCATGTAACTCAGGGTCTCTAACTGTTATATGTCCTGCTAAACCTTCATCAAAGCCAAATTTTCCAAATATTCTAAACGCTGCGACAAGCATTTTTTTACGATGCTGACGAATTTCCAAATCTGTTTGCCCTTCGTTAATGCTAGGAAGGTCACCGGCAGAATTTATAACAGCATTTACAGATGCTTTCATTGATTTATCAGTCATAGATATCTCTTTTACAAACGTGAATATGGTAGTTTTTTTACCTGATTTAAAGCGTAAGACCACTATCTAAGGTGATAATTTGCCCAGTCATGTTATCACTACCTATAAGAACCGCTATTATGCTGTCAGCAATATCACTGGGCGTTGAAATACGTTTAATAGCAGAATTATTTAACGTGTAGTCTTTAGCTGCCTGCCAATGCTCTTGCCAACCGCTACGGGCCCATTCTCCATCAATTAGGCCCGGACATATGGCGTTCACTCTAATATTATTTTCTCCAAGCGCATTGGCTAAGGTTTTTGTTAAGCTATTTAACCCTGCTTTAGATGCGCAATAAGCGATAGAACTACCGTGGGTTGTTAAGCCTGCAATACTTGATGTCATGACTATTTCTCCGCCTCCTTGTTTTGTAAGGAAGGGCGCAGCTGCTCGACTGATATAAAAAGGACCCATTAAATTAGTCGCTAATGACTTTTTCCAAACTTCGTCGGTGAGTTTATCAAGGTCCTTATGGGCAATGAATTCTGTTGTACCTGCATTATTAATAATGATATCAAGCTGATTAAAAGTATCAATTGCCGAATTTACCAATCGAATACATTGTGATTCTTCACTAATATCTGCTTGGCAAATAGTCGCAATGCCACCTTGACTGATAATCTCATTATAGGTATTAAGTGCGCCTTGTTCTGATTTTGCATAGTTGATGACAACACTAACGCCTAACTTAGCGAGTTTAATGGCGGTTTGCGCACCAACTCCTGAACTTGCACCTGTAACTAAGGCAACCTTATTTAATAAATCCAAAACGATCTCCTTACGTTAACGCTTGTCCGGCAATAGTTATACGGTGCAAGGTTCTTTTTTCACCTTGGTAATCATTATTGGCGTAATGCCACGTCATTCTATTATCCCAAATGGCAATTGAACCCGGTAACCAATTAAACTCACAGATATACTCTTCTTTACAGCCGTGTTCATATAAGTAATTAAGTAGGGCAAAAGCTTCCTCTGTTTTCCAACCTTCAATACCTATGGTATGACCTTTATTGACATAGAGAACCTTCTTCTGGCTTTCTGGATGGGTAATGATGATTGGATGTTTAGCATGATTAACTTCCACATCGTCTGCTAATTTATCAGCTAAATCTGTGCCGCTAAAATAACCACCTTCACCATATAAATGGTCATTAGAATGTAATGCTACGAGGGAAGATAACGTTGTTTTTAGGCCTTCTGATAAGCCATTGTAAGCAGCAGACAGGTTGGCAAACTTGGTAGCACCACCTGATGAAGGAAGCTCTCTAGCAACAAGTAAAGATGCCATAGCAGGTTCTTTATCATAAGAATGGTCAGTGTGCCAACCGCCACCAATATTCGTCGTTTGGTCTTTATCTTTACTCACTAGGGTAATTTCAGTATGGTCAGGTAGGTTTTTGAATATGCGGTTATGGACGATTTTACCGAACTTATTAGCTAGCTCAATGTGTTGCAAAGGTGAAAGGTTTTGGTCACGAAAAAACACTAAACCATGTGTTGTAAAAGCCTGTTTAATTTCTTTAAACTCTATATCTGTTAAGTTGGCTAAATCTGCATCTTCGATAACTACACCACAGTTGGCTGTGAATGGGATTATTTTCATAATGATACCTATTTAAAATTTACAGATGAATTTATTAGTAATCCTTAGTTTCATTGAAAAAAAACTCAACACTGTCACCTTAGTGACTAATTTAGCGATTAAATTAATATGTTTGATCAATGCAATCTCAACTTGAATATATTGAGCCTAATATTAATTACGTTTTGTCATTTTACTTTAGATAGGTATAAATAATGAAGGGAAACAATAATAGTGAATTACGATTTAATGTTATTGCTTTCAGTGAGACTAATTTTATTTTGAATAAACGACCGTCATTAGCTTTCTTGTTTTATATTGTAGGTTTATTACATTTTTTTAGCTCACCCAGCGTTAAATTAGCGCTTTGATTATCATATTGCAGAGCCATTCCTTGAGCTTTTTGTTCACCAAAATATAAAGAAGAAAACCCTGGGTACAAAGTGGCAGTTCCCATGACAGCTATTTTCTTAATTTTATTATCTAAATTTAACGCTACTTTAGCAGATACATAAGCAAGCTCTGAACCAATAGCTATATCGACTCTTTTGTTTATCAAAGCTTTGAATGTAGAAAGAGTATTACGATAGAAATAATGCTTTTTATCAACATCAACATCAACATCTTCATCAAATTTCTGTATGTCATGTAATTTCGGACTTCTAGCAAGGCCTATCAGGTAGTTATTATGCCAATCAACTTTATCCATGAGTATCTTTCGATCTTTTAGGGCATAAAGTGCAATCTCCATTGTTGAAAAGGGAGTCAAACTGTTAAAAATGCTATTAGTGGAATAGGGAATGGACGTTGATACTTTATCCTCTTCAATAGCTTTTAATTCATCAGGTAAAGAAAAATTTATATGACCAAGCAAAACCATTGCCAAATTACCATTGGTCACTTCAGATACAGTTCTCATTAATGGCAGAGGGACTTGCTTAACTTTGTAGCCCATTTTCTTTAGTGTTAGTTCAAACTGGCAATATGCAGTGTAATCGGAATGAGTAATAATCGATTCCGCTACTGATAACGTTATCACTTGTTCTTTTGCCTGGCCACCATAAGCTAGGACCATCGGGGAGAAAAGAGTTAATAAGAAAATTTTTCCAAATCCAGACACAATTTACACCAGATAAATTACTATTGACTCTATTATAGGAAAAATAATTACCAAGGTAGATTTTTACCTAAAAATAATTGAAATAGTCACTTTTACATAAATTGACTACGCTTCATTGGTGATATTCAACTTTACGTTTATGTGTATCTTTTAAATACTTTTATTATTCTTTCTAATTTGCAAAAATATCGACAGAACAAAGCAAAACTGTATATTTCCATTGTCGTATACGCTAAGGGCTTTCCCTCCTCTAACATCAATAAGCAGTTTGTAATTTTGCATGTAGATTTTCTTCAGTAAGCTCTTGTTTAAACCTATCAACAAACAAACCTTTTAGTCTGTCACTAAGGTGACACGTTCGATTCAACCCATATGATAATTTTTAAGTCATATAAATAATAAAGGACATACTTGTGAACTTACATTCTTATTCAAAATTCATTGCTATATCGACGATATATTTATCATGTTTATTCTCTTTGAACTCCTTCGCTGTCAATGTGTCAGAAGTTGATCATCAAGTAGTGACAATTTGGAGTCAGGGTGTTCGTCTAGAAGGGGACATTTATAAACCTAAAGGACTTAAGGCTGATGATAAAATACCGGGGATATTAATGGTTCCAGGTTGGGGCGGAAACAAAAAAAACATTGAAAAAAACTATGCGCCACATTTTGCAAAACAAGGCTTTATCGTACTTAGCTTCGATTTTAAAAGTTGGGGACAAAGCGATGGTCCAATTTTATTAGCAGAAAAGCTGGCTACTGTTGATGAAGCTACAGAGATAAACGTTAAAGCTACTCATATTCGTCAGATCATTAACCCACTATCTATGATTGAAGATGTGCGCGCGGCTCTTCATTTTCTAGGCGGAGAGCCACAAGTTATGCCAGATTATTTGGGTATTTGGGGAACGAGTATGGGCGGTGGTTTAGCACTTGTAGCCGCTTCGAATGATGACCGTGTGAAAGCACTTGTCAGTCAGTTAGCACCTGTCAATTACAAGTACAACCTAAGTGTTATACCTGAACAACAAATGCGTCAAGTAGAGACAATGGCCGCACGAGGTATTATTCCTCCTTATCCTGGACCTAAAAATAAAGTAAGTCCGGTATTAAGAGGATACCCAGACTGGGTTGCCATGAAGCGTTTTGATCCCATGTCACATATACAAAATTTAAAAGCAGCTACGCTAATTATGGATGCTAAAGACGAAAAACTATTTGAAAACAAAGAAAATGGTCAACTGCTTTATGACTCTATTAAAGATCGACTAGAAAGTCGTCACCGTACTTTTCCTGGTGGGCATTATGATATGTATAAAGGTGATAATCTGAAGGAGGGACGAGCTGAAGCGCTAAAATGGTTCACTCAATATTTGAAAAATTAACCTTTTTATAATTGTATTTCGTCTGATAATCGCCGTATCAATTGTTAGGGTTTGTATTTTTACTAGATATAAGCCATAACAATACCTTTATTTTATAGCAATGCGTATTGCTTCTTCCTATTTTTATTACTTATTTTATTGATCTCTTTTATGCAAGTTTAATTTTAGATACTCAGTTAATGTAAAGTTAATATTCATTGCCCTTTCTGAAAGTAGAAGGATATAATCAGCTAAAATATAATAAAAGGATGTTCTGTGTTCAATCAAGCAATTAAACTTATAATCTTAGTCTTTTTCCTTTCTAGTTACAGCTTTATCACATTCGCTCAGGGATATGACAATGTGAAAGATCAAGTTAAAGCAAACAACCTAGATATCAGCACATTATTTCAACCAGATGATTACCGAAATGTACATTTATCTCCGGATGGTAAACACATTGCTTTGATACGTGATGAAAAGGGTACACCTGTTCTGACCATTGTTGCTGTTGATACGATGAAAGCGATCAATCAAATATCTTTTGCAAATAAAGACAGTGTTGGTAGTTATAAGTGGGCAAATAATGAAAGATTGTTAGTTTTTCTAGCTAGTAAGCAACGAAATAAAGAGAGGAAAGGTTATTACGGTGAAATTTATAGTATTAATATAGATGATAATGAAGGTAAGTTTATTTTTGGGGTTCGTTCATTAGTGCGAAGAGGAAAAATAAAAAAAGGCACAAGTGATCATGATTATGAAAAACATTTAGCCCACCCCAAAATTATCAATATATTAAAAAAAGATTCTGAGCACATCCTTATTTCAACTTCACAATATAATGATAAGGGCATGTGGGTATATAAATTAAATATTTACAACGGCCAGATAGATACCATAGCAAAAATTAATAATAGCAAGGCAAACTATAAAAATACTAGATTGAGTTATTTTGAGACCAGTAAAGAATTATGGCTTATTAGTAAATACGAAGGTGAAGCTCTCCTTTTATCTCGTTATAATTTTGATGATAGATCTTGGACTCAATATCAGCCAAAAGATTTAAGTTTTGAATTTTTCATTATTGGATATGATAAAGATCTAAAACAGCTTATTGTAAAAGACTATTGTGGAAATGATACGTTATCAATTTGTTTGTTTGATCCGAAAACCTTAAAACTAACGTCGCTATATTCCGTTGAAGATTATGATATCAGCTGGTTGTATTTCGATAATCACGATATCCCCTACGCAGCTTCATATTTTGATGAATATCCGCAATATAAAATTTTAGACGAAAATCATCCTATGGCTCAGGAACTTTCTAAATTTTTGAAGCAATTTAAAGGTTATAAGATTAATGTTGATTGGGACCAGCTGCACGCTAAAAGAGCATTAATAGCACTTTCAAGTGATATCCAGCCAACCTTATGGTATTTATTTGATAAAGAAACGAATAAAGTCAGCTATGTAGCGCATAGTAAGAAGGCTATTGATACAAAACGATTAAATCCGCAGTATTCCTTTACGTTTAAAGCTAGAGACAATATGCCTATTCAGGGGTACATTACTTTACCGTCTAATAAATCAGATGCAGCATTACCCGCTGTTATATTAGTTCATGGTGGTCCACACTCTCGTGATTACTGGGGGTTTAATCCAGAAGTACAATTATTATCATCACGAGGGTATGCAGTGATTCAGGTTAACTTTAGAGGGTCAAAAGGATTTGGTTGGAAATTTGAAGAGTCAGGATTCAATCAATGGGGGGAATCAATTCAGTTCGATATTCTCGATGGTATTAATTATTTAGTTGAAAAAAAATACATAGATAAAAACCGCCTTTGCATTATGGGGGCTAGTTTTGGTGGTTATAGTGCTTTACAAAGTAGTATCATCGCGCCAGATTTATTTCAGTGCGCTATAGCAGTATCAGGTGTTTATGATTTGGCTTTACTTATAGATGATGAAGAGACTGACGAATCTCTAAGGTTAGCAAGAAGAATTGGTGCAGAAAATGTTCAAAAATTACATTCACCTACAAATACTATTCATCTGTTAAAGTCGCCTGTGTTATTGGTGCATGGAACCAAAGACGATAGAACACCTTTAGAACAAGCGGAAGTCTTAATAGAGCAATTAGAAAAGTATAAAAAGAACTACGAATGGTTTGAAATGAAAAATGAAGGTCATAATTTTTACAAGACTGAAAACCGAGTCATATATTATGAAAAAGTAATTGGTTTCCTCAATAAACATAATCCAATCACTCCATGATGTATCAGCTTACCTTGGACATTATTCCGATATTATTCAAGGTAAGCGTTTTATTTAACGTTTAAAAATTGAAGTGATCACTATCCATATTCATCATCGTACTTGCTCCATTTGATAAACAAGCGAGATGTCCATGTGCTTTAGGCATAACTCTGGCGAAATAAAAGTTTGCTGTTTGCATTTTAGCTAAGTAAAAATCGGTGCCTGTTTGGTGATTTTTAATCGCATCTTGTGCCGTTTTTGCCATTTTTGCCCACATATAACCTAAAGTAATGTAGCCAGACAACATTAGATAATCAACAGAAGCTGCACCTAGTTCGTCAGCATTAGCGCTTGCTTTAATGGTAATGTCATCGGTGACTTCTTGCCATAATTCTACATAATCGACCAAAGTATGACAAAGAGGCGATACGGAGCTATTTTCATTTACTTGGCAAAAACGTTTAATTTCACTCATGAAGTCTTTGAGTAAAGTGCCTTTAGTCCCAATTACTTTTCGACCAATTAGATCAAGCGCTTGAATGCCTGTTGTACCTTCATAAAGACAACAGATTTTGGTATCACGAAGTAGTTGCTCCATACCCCATTCTTTAATGTAACCGTGACCGCCTAAAACTTGTATACCGTAGCTTGCAGAGTCAACAGCCGTTTCTGTTAGGAAAGCTTTTGCTATCGGGGTAAGTAAAGCCAGTCGATTATTCGCGGCTAATTTGTCTTCTTCAGTTTTACTTGCGTGTGTCACATCAACTAACTGTGCAAGCATGGCAACTAAAGCTCGGCCTCCTTCAGCAATCGATTTTTGTGTGAGTAACATACGTCTTACATCAGGGTGAACAATAATGGGATCAGCTTCGCCTTTCGGATTCTTAACGCCAGTTAAAGAACGCATTTGCAAGCGATCTTTTGCGTAAGCTAATGAGCCTTGAAACGCAGCATCACTTGCTGCAACACCTTCGTTAGCAACACCTAAACGAGCACCATTCATGAAAGTGAACATACATTTTAACCCGCGATTCTTTTCACCAATCAGATAACCTTTAGCGTTATCAAAGTTAATAACGCAGGTGGCATTACCGTTGATGCCCATTTTGTGTTCTATAGAACCACAACTAACACCGTTTTTATCTGCAATGCTGCCATCATCATTTACGTTGAATTTAGGCACGATGAATAATGAGATACCTTTGGTTCCTGACGGAGAGTCTGAAGCACGAGCAATAACTAAATGAACAATGTTTTCAGATAAATCATGCTCACCTGCAGAAATAAATATTTTACTACCATTTAACGAATAACTGCCGTCGTCATTAATTTCAGCCTTGGTGCGCAATAACCCTAGGTCTGTTCCACTATGAGATTCAGTTAAACACATGGTACCTGTCCAAGAACCGTCTACCAGTTTCGGCATGAATATTGACTTTTGTAAGTCAGTTCCATGAAACTCTAAAGTAGACATACAACCATGACTTAAGCCCGGGTACATAGCAAAACTGTGATTAGCACCTGACAACATTTCACTGACAACGGTGTTCAATGAATGTGGTAAACCTTGACCACCAAACTGTTCTGCTTGAGAAAGTGTTGGCCATCCTCCGTCCATATATTGTTGATAAGCGTCTTTAAATCCATCAGGTGTAGAAACGGAACCATTTTCCCAATGACAACCTTGTTGATCACCAATTTGATTAATGGGTGCAATGACTTGTTCGGTAAATTTAGCTGCTTCAGATAAAATAGCATCAACCATTTCTTCATTCGCATCTTCATAACCGAGTGTTTGATAGTGTTTGTCACTGTTTAGCAACTCTTGCATAACAAACTTATGATCACGTAATGGTGCTTTGTATTCAAACATAATTTTCTCAATATTCTTTTATAAGGGAGCGCAATTTAATAGGGCATTAAAGCTCTTTTAAAACCAATCAGCTTGGGTATCAAAACTAGTGCTGTCTATGCTTTTTACTAAGGTTCCCCAGTGATAAGTCAGCGGTAGTTCACTGTGATAAAAATATTTCATTGCTTGTAATTTACCTTGATAAAACTTTTGCTCATCAATATGTGGGTCCGTACTTAATGCGCTAGTCGCAATTGCACCTTGTTGTAACCAAAGCCATGCAATAGAAATGTGACCAAACATATTTAAATAGCTCACTGAGTTTGAAAAAACCAAATCAATATTTTGATGTTTAGCCGCGCTAAGTACTTTGTCAGTTACATCACGTAGGTTTAAAACTGCATCTGAAAGTGCTTTTGCGTGAATACCTAAACTTTCGATGTTTATAGTGGCACTAATTGTTTTTTCAATTTCACCTAAGAAAGCTTGATAACCAGCAAAGTTTTTCATCGGCACTTTACGACATAATAGATCGAGTGACTGGATCCCAGTTGTACCTTCATGAATTGGGTTTAAGCGGTTATCACGGTAAAACATTTCGACCGGGTGTTCATCAACATAACCATGACCACCTAACACTTGAATTGCTAAGTCGTTCGATTTTGGCCCCCATTCAGATGGCCAACTTTTTATGATGGGTGTTAAGAAATCTAAAATGGTACTGGCTTTCTTGCGTACTTCTTCAGTAAAAGCTGTTTTCTCATCATCAGCTAATTGATGACCATATAAACATAGGGCATATGCACCTTCAGAATATGCTTTTTGTGTTAATAGCATTCTTTTTACATCAGGGTGTTCGATAATATTCACAGGTGCAGATTCTGGATCTTTACAGGAAAGTAATCTGCCTTGTGGACGTTCTTTTGCATAATGTAGAGAGTATTGAAAACCCGTTAAAGCCGTTAGAGCAGCGCCGGTACCAACCAAAATACGTGCTTCATTCATCATATGAAACATGTACATAAGTCCTTTGTTTTCTTCACCTACTAAATAAGCCACGGCACCATTTTTTTCACCGAAACTTAATGCAGTTGATGTATGTCCTCGACCACCCATTTTATGAAATAGACCAGCAAGTGCAACTTCATTTCTGTCACCGATACTGCCATCTTCATTGACTAAAAATTTAGGTACAATAAATAGTGATATACCTTTAACACCTTTTGGAGCGCCTTTAACGCGGGCGAGTACGAGGTGGACGATATTTTCAGACAAGTCATGGTCCCCTCCAGAAATCCAAATTTTATTACCGGTAACTCTGTACGTTCCATCATCTTTTTTTACAGCACTGGTGATCAAGTCACCTAATCCAGAGCCAGCACTTGGCTCAGTCATTGCCATCGTACCGAAAAAACGACCTTCACGTTGTGGAAGTACCCATTTTTCAACTTGTTCTTTTGTTCCGTATGCTTCAATTAAATTGCAATTTGCATGAGTAAGTGAAATGTAACCTAAACTAGTACTCGCAGACGCTGAAAGATAAGCAAAAGCACCACTCGCTGCAACCATGGGTAATTGCATGCCACCCATTTCATAGTCTGAAGTGGGAGCATTCAAACCTGCTGCTAAAACTGCATCTAACCCAGCTTTAATTTCAGGAATTATATGAATATTTTTACCGTCAAAAGTTGGTTGGTTCGCATCAACTTTGTGTTGAATAGGAATGTAATATTTTTCTGCTATAGATTGGGCCGTGTCAATAGCTCCGTTGATAGTCGTTCGGTCGTGGTCTTGATATTTCTCACGGTCTGTTAACGATTCAACGTTAAACATCTCATATAAAAAAAACTCAATATCGCGGCGGTTAAGAATAGGTGCTGACATAATATAATCCAATCAAATAATCGTTATTGGACTTTATAATAGTGGGAGTAAATAAGTGTCACCTTGGGGACAATGCAATTTATTAATAATTTGATGAACGAAATAAATGGATTAACAAGCCAATAATGTTTTGAGCTTAGCTTTTCTTGAACGTTACAAAAAAATTAAAAATAATCCTATTCCTCCATAATATATCCACATTCTTCGGTTAATATTCATCAAATAATCACCTTAAGATAAAACTTAATGGTTGAGATAAATTCAAATTCGCCTGCTTTAAGCGATATTTAATAATATATTTATTGAGAATTTTAACCTTATGGTTCAATTAGAAAATAAACTGCTGAATGATTTAACTTTTTTAACAGAAAGAAGACTTAAACTAGCTAAACAAGTCAAATGTTATGACAAGCTTAGTCTGGCGCAAAAATTCTCAGTGTCAAAGCTATCTCAGTTTGGTTATGATCTTCTTTATGTAAGAAAAGAGAGTTATGGATTAATCGCCATACTAAAAAGCCGTTCTGATTTTGTCACTGTCTGTCATTTGGGGGAAATAAATACTACGCCTAATATATTAATGAGAAAAAATTCTGGGGATACGGATGTTAAATTAGGCACTTCATTATAACTTCCTAATGATTACAGCTTGGTAACGTCAGTGTTGTCCGTAATGTTTAAAGTTGATTAAGCCTATGTTCGAGTTCAGAATGGTTAATTATCTGCGATACCCCTGTGCTGTATCGTTAGAAATGATGATATTCGAATAATATTTTCTTTGTTTTCTTATAAATCGCAGCTTTTTTGAAATGAACAGTAAATTTCTCAAATTAATGCCTACATTGATATTGAATTGAAAATTTTCATTTGCTTGGTTGTTCCCTAAATCAGCGGGCTACTTGCTCCGCTGATAATGTAGTCATTGTTCTTATTTAGATTAATATTGATACAGGTGTTGTTGTTTAATTAAGTTTAGCAATAACAGCATCTTTTTTATCATCAATATATCTGACTTTTTCGCCATCTTGTAAACGCTCGCCACCACGAACAACAACATTGTCATCAACCGATAAAGCACCTGTAACAGACACCCAGCTATTAACACCTTGACCGATAAGTACCGACACTTTTTTCGCTTGTTTGTCATCATCAATGGTTAATACGTAGGTTTCATTTTCTCGTAACATCAATGCGTCTCGCGGCACTAAAATCGCTTCTATGGGCGCTTGTTTAGGTAATGAAACAGTCACGGCGGTTCCCGCTAACATAGCTATTCCATCAGCAGCAAGTCGCACATCAAAAGTACGTGACGCTTGCTCGCCCGCTTGACTCCATGTACGCACGGGTAATTCAAGCAAGGTTTGATTCCACTTAACCATTACTTTACTGCCTCGTTCCAAAAATGGTGCGATTGAAATAGGCGCGGCAATTTTAACATCAAGGTTCTTGGTGTCGATAAGTTGCACTAGCGGACGGCCAATCGAAATAAGCTCTCCTATATGTGCAAATCGTTGGCTAATATTACCTGCAAAAGGCGCTCTAATAGTCGTTTTTTCTAGAGCAAGTAGGGTTTGTTCGACTGAAATATTCAAAGCAACCACTTCGTTAATAGCTATAGTTAAGTCTTTATTAACTCGTTCAAATTCGCTTAATGCTGAATTGTTTGTTTCACGTAATTTTAAAAAACGTGCTTTTTGCCCCGTGAGGTAATCCACATCGGCTTCGTGTTGTTTTACTTGTGCTTGTTGCCCCGCTAATTGTAATTTTAAATGTCTGTCATCTATCTTAGCTAATAGCTGATCTTTTTTAACCTGGCTTCCAACATCTTCAATCCAAAGTAGTTGTCCTGTTTGTTCCGCTGAAATGGGAGCGTTTGTTCGGCTAATAACATTAGCAGGTAACCAAATACTTGGTTTTACTTGCTCTTTTTTTACTGATTCAATACTGACTAAATGAGCAGGTTTTTCAGGTTTTACTTCATTTGCATTTGTACTAAGGCTCATCAAACCAATAATAGAGATAAAAGAAAAAGTGATTAACGCTGAACTATAAAACTCAACTTTGTTGGATCTTTCCTTTAACCTTATATTTGAGGCGTTCATTTTCAGTGGCGCAATACTTGTTAGCATTAAGTTATTCATTATTTGTTCCTTGATTTTTTTAATTGACATTACGCTTTAACTCGAGCGGTTAGTAACTGTTGTTCTGTCTTTTTCTTACTGCTGTTTGGTAAGAAATCATACTTCGATAATCGTAATAAACACGGTAGTAACACTATGGTAAATATTGTACTAAACGCTAATCCACCAACAATTACTGCCGCTAAACCGCGATAGATAACACTGCCTGCTCCAGGTATGAGTAATAACGGTAACATGCCAAAAAAGCTAGTTGCGGTACTCATAAATATAGGACGTAAACGTAAACTTAACGCCTGTTCAATAGCGTCTGAACGTTCAAGGCCATCCAGCTGACCTATGCGAGTTTGATGTACTAATAAAATAGCGTTATTAACCACTAGACCGAGTAAAATAATAAAACCAATCATGGTCAGTAGATCCAGTGGCTGGAATACACTCAGGTTAAGTAATTGAAGTGCTAAAATACCGCCAACTGTGGCCAAAGGAATGGTAATAACGACCAATAAACTGTCTTTGATTGACTTAAATAGTGCAGCCATCAGAAGGAATAAAATGACTAGGGCAAAAGCAAAATTTTCTGCCATCACGGTAATCGCTTTTTCTAGTTGATCAGCACTACCGCCATATTGAATATTACCGCCGCTTGGCATGATATTGCGTAATCTTGGCTCTACCTCTGCCTTTAACACTGATATGGTCTCTTCTAATGACCAGCCTTTGGGTGGGTCAACATTCAAAGTAATCGTACGTTGTCCATCAATGCGTGTTAATCGACTCGGTCCAACGGTACGTTGTATATCAACTAAGTTAGATAATTGGGTTACGTTACCATTACCAGTAACAACAGGCACATCACCAAGGCTATCGGGATCGTCCCAACCGTCGGCTCGTAAAATCATATTCAAGCGCTTGCTACCGTTAAAATACTCGCCTACATATAATCCGTCACCTAGTGTTCTCACTACACGACCCACATCGCGGCGATTCCAACCTTGCTCTAAAATGCTACGATCATTAGGGCTTAAATTGATTTCTGGCTCTGACATAGCAAGACCAGGATTCGCATTTACATTAGCTCCATCAATAGCTTCTTTTATCCAATCCATACCTTGGCGTGCGACTTCTTGTAATGCTTTAGTATCTTTGGATTGCAAATGCACTTGGACGCTTCGACCTCCTCCAAAACCACCGAATAAATTACCTTGTCTGGCAAATACACGTGTATCAGGTAGATCTATTAATATTTCATTACGAACGATTTCGAGTAACTCATCAACTCTGTCTTGATCTTTAACTCTAACGCCTAGACTGCCACCAAATGAGCCACCAAAAATATAATAGTTTTTCAATGCGGGCTCTTTGGTTCCATCCATATAAGGCTTCAATCGCTCAACAATAGGTTGGATAACTTCTTTTTCAATGGTTTTAACATTTGAACCTGGAGGGAACTGCAGATTTGCATCAATTGCATCACGTTTTACTGGTGGTAAGTAGTCAAGCTTTGGCATTGCTATTAAAGTTACGACAACAGGTAATATTAAAAGCGTCGCGGCTAGTGATAATCGTTTACTACGAGTGTGGGTACTTTGCATGACAAACTGGGTAATTCTTTGCCACAATTTGATATTTGGGTCGTTCACCTTTTGCTGTTTTAGAAAATGTTTAGATAAAACAGGTAACAGTACTACCGCTACAATGAGCGACACAGAAACAGCTATAGCAATAGTTAAAGCTAAGTCACCAAAGAGTTGTCCTTCAATATCTTTCAAAAAGAAAACAGGCAGGAATATAGCAACGGTGGTCGCTGTTGAGGCAAGTAATGCCCCCCACACCTGTTTAGCCCCTTGTTCCGCGCTGTCATGCTCATTAAGGCCTTTATCGCGCATACGCAATATATTTTCTAAGACTACAATAGCAGCGTCAAGCACCATGCCAACAGCAAAAGCTAAACCTGCTAATGAGATAACGTTGAGTGAACGGCCGGTTATTTCTAACACGATAAACGTACTTAACAAGCTGACAGGAATTGCGGTCGCAATAATTAAAGTAGCCCGCATGCGGCGAATAAAAAACCATAGTACGGATAATGATAAAATAATGCCTACAAATAAGTTGCTAGTGACTAAGTTTATCGCGCGGTAAATAAACACCGAAGCATCAAAAGATTGCACCATCACCAATTTTTTATCTGCCAACAGTTCGTTATTAAGTAAGTTGACTTCAGTTTTTACTCTATTTAAGGTCTCTAAAACATTCGCGCCATTAGCTCTGTTAATACGCATAGAAAAAGCGGGGTTACCGTTTTGAATCGCCATGCCTTGTCTATCGTTACGACGTACTTCAACAGTGGCAATGTCACTTAAGCTAATATTTCGTCCACCACGTGATTCAAGCATTAAATCTGATAATTCATCAACGCTGTACTTACCGCTGTAACGTAACGTGTACTGGCGTCTACCTACATCTATAAAACCGCCAGAGATATCGTCACTGGCAGAAACTAAGGAAATTAAGTGTGGTATTTCAATACCGTACTCTGCTGCCTTAATAGGGTCATAACGAATTTGTAATTCTTCTCTATTTTGCTCTGAAAAGGTTTCTACACTTGCTACACCTTCAATAGCTTCAAGGCGGGGTCTAATAACATCATTGGTAAAATCAATGTATTGACTAATATCTTGTTTATTGTCAGGTAACGCCTGCAAAAAGAAAAAAGTCAGTGCTGGCGTATTGCCTCGACCACCTCCGAGCATAACGCGTGGTGGTCTGGCATCTTGTGGTAAATTAGCGACACGGGTCATACGGCTAATTACTTCAATTAACGTTTGTTCCATGTTAGTACCAACACCAAAGGATAAATTAATATAAGCGCCACCGCGGTTGGCAAAAGCATTCATTGACTCTAAGCCTGGAATACCACGTAAAACCTGCTCTTGCGGTTCAATAATTTCTGACTCAATTTCTTTGGGAGATGCAGCTCGCCAAGTGGTTTGTACGCCAATTTGTGGGCGTTCAATATCAGGAAAAAGCTGTACTGGTAACTTAAATAAACTAAGCATGCCAACCAGCAATGTTAGGGAAACAACTACAGCAACCGCTGCTGGATTAGTTAAAGCGCTCTTGGTAAGTTTCATTGAAATCCCGGTGGTGAGTTACATAATATAACAATCAAGATACAACCCCTTTGTAATAAAGATAGGAAGCTTGCGGTTAATCGAGATAAAAACAAGACCAATGACCGAGAAGAAATGCTTTGAAATACTGAGACATAATTCGACATAATATTGTCTGCGTTAATAAGTAATCTTAGCTAAGTTATGATATTTGAAGGATTTGAATACTATGCTTTGTATATAGAAGGGAAGGGAAATCTCTGGAACTGATGATGTTAAATTCATTATTTCATTATAACTTCCTTATCATCCGCTTTTTCAACGCTAATTAAACACAAAAACATTCCTCAAACAAAAACCACCTGTGTCGTCAGAAATTTATAAAGTTGATTAAGTTTTAGGTTTAAAGACATAATTGCTAATTACCTACGATAACCCTTGCTGCCTCGTTAAATATAGGGATAATCGACTAATATTTTATTTATCGAGTTTATAAATTGCAGTTATTAGAAATAGAGTGTTTAGGAAAAACATTACGATTGGAAGGTTCAATGGCAGGGTGGCAACAACTTTTTTGGGACGAACAGTGTGTTTCCCAAATTAATGCCAGTCCTGATAATGAATTATTTTCACATTCATTTTCTTTACAAACAGAACAAGGTGAATTGCGAGTTGAGTTAAATGGAACATTGCAATGGCAACCTTTTGAATTGCAATATCAACTTATAGTTAATGAAGAAGTTTTACATGATAATACACTCAATGAAAAAGATATTGAGCAACGCCAGGTTACTCAAAATAATAAGCAACCGGTAAAGTTTAGTTTAATTGGAATGGCGGGCCTTGGTTTAAAGTTATTGAAAAGTGCTAAAATTATTAAAGTACTTTTTGCTGCCGGGAGTTTAGCTGCTTATAGCTGGCTATTTTCTATTGAGTTTGCGATCGCACTCATTCTTTGTTTAGTTTTTCATGAGTATGGTCATATTAAAGCAATGAAATACTTTGGCTTGAAAACCAAAGGCATATACCTTATTCCATTTGTTGGTGGCTTAGCACTCAGTGAAGACAAAATTAATACTCGTTGGCAAGATATTGTAATTTCGATAATGGGACCATTCTTTGGCTTAATACTATCGGTCGCTTGCTTGATAGGTTACTGGATCACCGATTTAGAGATACTGGCTGGTTTAGCCGTATTTAATGCGCTACTCAATTTGTTTAATATGTTACCTGTATTACCTTTAGATGGTGGGCATATTCTAAAAAGTATCGCTTTTTCCATCAATTCTAAAGTTGGAATAGTAGCCTGTGTTTTAGGGGCAATATTAGGTGTTTATATCAGTTATCATTTTGGTTTAGCGTTACTAGGTTTTTTATTAGCAATTGGTAGCATAGAAATATTTTTTGAATACAAGCGCCGTCATCTTAGTGATCTACTACCTCTTAATCGCTATGCTCAAATTGTATCTATTCTTTGGTATGTCATCACATTAGGTGGATTAAGCGCGATTATTTGGCTTGTAGGTCAAACAGGAAATGGAGCTTTGTCATTGCCACTTAAAATACTGGGTAGTTAACGGGGGATTATTTAGATAATGTAAGATTATCTTCTTCATTAAATCGGTTTGTTTATTTACATAATGACACTCATACTTTTTTTGTATGGGTGTCATCGGTAAATTTTTGCGGGAGAAGAGATAAGCTTAATGAAAAGGATTAAATTCCCATTTAAACGCTAGCATGAAGGTATTTATTAAAGCTTCTCTATAAACCTAGTGATGCCATAAAGTCATCATCAACATCATCTTCTACAGGTGGTTGGGTTTTAGCTTCTTTTGCTTCTTCCATTTCTTTAACTGAACGTTCTAATATTTCATCAGGGTCAAGGTTTTCTTCGGCATCAAAATCACGTAACTGAATAAATTCAGTTTTATCCATTGCAAATTCAAGATAAAAAATCTTGTTAGTATTCGTGGAAAATGTGACTCTTCGCATTTGTGGTCTGTCCATAGCAGTATCCACAGAAATTTGAACTAACTTAGTGATCGCCATCATTTTTGGTTGGCTTTGTGTAATGTAAGTTTGTAGTTGCTCCCTTACTTTAAAGGTAAAATCACCAACCATTTGGTTCGTTAATTCACCTAAAACATTCGCTACATCATCAGACATATGGCTCTGTGAAATTTCTGATTCAGGCATACCCATATTACGCATATAATCCTGATATATTTCCAATGCAGCATCACTGGTATAGTTAGTTACAACTAAACCATTAAACCCTCCGTCGAAAAGTACAAAACTTGAAACATCTGGTCTGAGGCAAGTTTTCGTTATTTTCTGTACCATGGCTGAATAGGTAATATTATTGCCACTGGCTTTAGTCAGTATTTCACAAACCGATTCACACAGTGTAATAAGTACTTGATCGGTATTTATTGTTTTATTTTTTAAAGTTCTGTTCACTACGCATCATTCCTTAGATTTTAAATTATTTGCCAACCTAATTTTATTGTAATTATAGCAGAGTTAATTCAGATATCATTCTGGTATTAATATAAACATTTAAATTCTGTAATTAATGCACTTCACTTACAATCAGTTGTATTGGTTTTTCGAAATAAATAGCGATTAATATGAGTCTCTGTAATTCGCTGTTCATTGGTATATTTTGGTTTTCACCTAACCTACCAATAGCTTTCACTATAGGTATGCAGTTATTTATTTCTAATGCTTGTTGTTTTCTTTCAATTTCTATTAAGGCTAATAAAGCAGTCAATTCTTGTTGAGGAAGGGGAGTAAAATTCGGGTTGGAAAATAAATAAACTTCAATCGGCGTTAAACCTTTAGAATTTCGCTGGCAAAGTGCATCACGCAATGTATCGTTGCTTCCAAATAACATCATGGAACGTAAGTAATTAAAAGGAGTTTTGTTTTCTCTTGATTTATTTCCGGCTAATAAATAATGCAATGTATTGCTTTGAAAGTGATCTGTTTTTTTAAAGTTATCTTCTAATTGTAATGCTGACGTAAAAAAGCTTAAGGTATCACTGGTTTTAATCTGAGCTATAAGTGAAAGCGGCAGGTTTTTGCTGGAAATTAATTTAGTCGATAATTGCTGATAAACATCAAAACTAGTGATGTCGTTCATCCCTTGATGAAATAAATAAGCTAATTGCGCAACATTCTCTGATTCTTCTGAATTTTTATAATGGTCCAATAAACCCTTATTGTTATTTTTCAACATTAAATTGATCAGTGTCTGAATATGTTGCTTCATTGCATATCTTGTTTAGCCTAAATATTTCAATAAGTGTATACGTTAATCGTTTTAATGTGTTGTAAAATTCTAATTAGTTTTCAAATAACTAGCGTAATGAATTAAGCCTTTTTCAATTAAAGTCTCTTTGCGGTAATGACATATCTCTCATTGCTATAACTGCCAGAATTAGTAAAAGGGTAACAAGTGATCAAGACTAATTGAGCGTTATCACCTAAAACGGGAAGTTGTCCTGTAGAAGCATCCACAATATCGATAGCCTCAACTTGGTAAAGTTGGCTTTGACCATGACTATCTGCTAATGAAATTATATCGTTCATAAATACCTCGTTCAAAAATGAAAAGTGGCTATCTCGGTGTCCGGCGACAACAAAAGGCTGTGTGCTTAAGGTTTGATTAAAGGGAGCTATAGCGCCTGCTGAAAATGCTAGTGTGGTAGGGTCACCACCATTAAGCACCACAATGCTTTTGTTTAATCGTTGAAATGATAGTTCGGCAATGGGATAAGTATCAGCCCACGGCCAAGGTTTTATCTTTTGATGCAAACTAATCGTTTCATGCCAGCTGTAACTAATTAATTGCTGGGATAACCAACCTTTTATGGGAAACCAACTCGAATGAAGACAAAGTAGGCCACCCATAATTAACAACGCGTTTTTAATGTGTTTTCTCACGTCGATTTTCCTTTTTTGAAACGGATATTAGCAAGCCAGATAAAGTCACTCATTCTTACTAATATCAAGATGGATAAACCTAATAAAAATTGTAATTTCCATCCAATTGATGTCTGAGGCATTGCTACCATCAAACTTTCATGAGATTGATAAACCTGACTTTTAGCTTTGTTTACAAGTGATAAATTATTTTTGGCAAGTAAAGGTGATATTTTCACTTTTTTTTCTACGGCAACAAAACTGGTATAAGGAGATATTATTTGATGATTAATTGATGTCTCTATAACTTGTGATTTTACGTCCTCTTTGTTTGCACCAATAACAAGACTATCAAGTAAATCTTCTATTTTTCTTCTAGCCCAAAGTGATGAAATACCTTTTGAAGACTTAGGATCATCAATGATCAATTGCTGATACCAAGGGGCAGATACAGTCTCTCCCGTTAATTGAGCACTTGTAATAGGAAACGCTGATTTAAGTGCTATTTGCAGAGGTTCTCCAAAATATAAATCTGATATGTTTTTAGGATAAACCTCAACGTCTTGAAGAATTTGGCTATCGAGTATTAATTCGATATTACTGATAGCGGGTTGGCTTATTTTAGTCATGAAGTCGCTCATTTTTCGTTGAACCTCAGCTTGGTTTTGAATAAACACATAACTCCCTCTACCAAATTGAGCTGCTTTTTTCATAAAATAACCATTGGGTGCAGCCCCAATACCAACAGTATATAAACGAAAATTTCCTTGGGCGCTTTCAAGCAGTTCCATAAGTTCGAACTCATTAGCAACTGCGCCGTCAGTGATGAATACTATTTGGCGTATTGCTTTAGTGGATTGCCCTTCATGTTTTTTCATCATTAAAGCGTTGCTTAAGGGTCTGTACATTTCAGTACCACCGTCGGCCGTTAAACCATCAATAAACTGATTCGCTTTTTGAAGGTTTTGAAATGATGCCATTTCAGTTGTTTTGAACAGCAACTGTGGCTCATCGTCAAAAGCAATAATATTAAAGCTGTCTTTAGCGTTAAGTTGTAATATCGCAAGGTTAAGGCTTGCTTTGGCTTGTTCCATCGATCGACCTTGCATAGACCCTGAAGTATCAATAATGAAAATGATATCTCTTGCTATTACTTTGGCGGTTTCTAACTTTGGAGGAAAAAAGGTCAATAAAGTATAATGTTCACCTGAAATTTCTTGTGTAAAACTACTGATTTGAGGTTGACTGCTAGGCAGTAGTTGCCAACTCAAATCAAAACTTTTATTAGCAGGTACGTGTGTTTTATTTAACGTAATAAAATATGAATCTTGAAAGCTGTTTAACCCTCGAATTTCTATTTTATGGCTATCACTAATTATTGAAGATACTGATATTCCTGTGTTTAATTCTATATTTATAGATGGTTGACTAGGTGCAACTGATCTTAGATGTTGAAATGTATCTTGTTCTGTAGATGCATCACTGTGTTCAAATATATTGTTTAAATATTCTGTTTGAGAATTTGAAGATACGAGTCTTCTTTGCTGATCATCAGATAATTTACGTTTTGATTTAGGTTGGTATCTATCTGTTATCGCTAATGGTAGCCGTAAATTAAATTTACCATTAGAAAAAGAGACGGGCATGATGAACTTTAAAGTAACAATAACCCTTGATTGAGGAGGAATATTCGAAATTTTATTGGTAAATAAATTTGGACGTTTCTGCTCAAGCAAACTTGCTTTTTTCCCTTGTCTTTTAGCTTTTTGGTAAACCGCCTTGGCTGCTTTTTTTTCCATTATTTCACCCGTTATTTCAATATCACCTACCTTTATCATTAGTTGCTTTACTGCAGAGTTTTCAGGTAACGGAAATTGATAAGTACCTTCTAAGGCAATTGCATGAGGATTAATAAAAGTTTGTTTTATTTCAGCGTAAGCAACTAATCCATTAATTTGAATATCAGCTTCAATATCAATGGGTAATGTTGCACGTTTCGAAGGGTTTGGATGTTCAAAAAGCAATTGTGGTCCATGAATAAATACATTTTTACTCATCACTATTTTTTCCAAATTATTTTCACTACTTTTTGCAAAAGGAATAAAGGCTAATAAAAACGAAAGAATAAGTAAGAATAAAAGGGATAGTTTTAACCATTTATTACGTCTTTTTATACGTTGTTGTCGATAATAATATGAGTCTTGATAATCTATAAGTTGAAGGTTTTTTTTAGAGGTAAACATATTTTACTCTTGTTTTAATAGGGTCTGAGTTATTAAAACAAAGCATTGAGTGTTGGCAGCGTCAGGATAAGGGCAAAGTACTGACAAACTATGTCTAAAAATGGCATGAAGAAATAATACTATGCAAGAAACTCTAATTAGGTTCAAAAACAAAAAAACTTATCTATTTTTATGTAAAAGGATTACACATTTTTACACTTTACTAACAAATTTTATGTTGCCTAATGGACTGTTTAGCATTAATTTTACATCTCAGTTAATTAAGAGCAGCAAAGGTTAATTAAGTGCTATTATATGCTCAACAAATTAGGGTTACTTGAAAGACTTTATGTTTAAAAAATTATCATTAAAACTTTATATTATTTTTTCAGTCGCAATGCTTGTTGGCTGCACATCTATAGGAGTTAGTGATTTATTCTTTGGTTATAGTCAACAAATGAAACAATCTCGTTTAGCTCAATTTAAAGGTGAATTTGTTAAAGCTGAAAATTCGGTCATTTTTGTTAATAGCCTTCATAATAATTATGCCTTGAGTCAATTAGAAAAAGCACGATTACAATTTCTTGCTAATAATTGGTTAATGAGTCAAAAAAGTTTTGAGGTAGCATACAAGCAAATACAAACCCAAGAGCAAGCGGCTAAAATTCAAATAAGTCGAGGGTTGAAAAAAGCAAGTGCGGTAGTAACCAACGATAACGCCATTGCTTATGAAATACCTTATTACGAACAAAGTATGCTGCATTCTTATCAAGCGTTAAATTACTTATATCAAGGTAGTCTAGAAGGGGCTTTAGTTGAAGTTCGCCGTGCAAACTTAGTTCAAGAACGTGCACTAAAAACAAATGAAGCAGAGCTTTATAATGCTCAAGAAGAAATGATCGATAAAGGCATTAACACCAATAAATTATATGAAAGCTATCCGTCAATGGACAATTTAATTGGTAATGTTAAAAACAGTTTCCAGAATGCTTTTACCTTTTATCTTTCTGGTTTGTTATATGAAGCAGGAAAACAGCCTAATGATGCTTATATTGACTACAAACGAGCGATAGAAATTTACCCAAACAATACTTATTTACAACAAGATGTGTTGCGTTTGGCAAAGCAGCTAGGCATGTATGAAGAATTATCAAAATTTGAACAAAAGTTTGGTCAATATAAAACCGTTAATAAAGCGAATTCAGGTCAAGTTGTTGTTATTTTTGAACAAGGTATCGTTAATGCAAAAGAAGAAGCAAAAGTAAACTTACCTATATTCAAGTCAAATTCTGATGTTAAGTTTTTTACTTTTGCTTTACCTGTTTATCGCGGACATTTATCTATGCTTGAACCGCTAAGTATTAGCATGGATGACAAAAGTTATCTTTCACAAGGAATAGTAAGATTGCAATCTTTAGCAACTAAAGAATTAAAAGATAACTTGCCCGGGTTAGTCACCAGACAAGCGTTACGCCTAGTGGCGAAAGAGCAATTGCGTCAAAACTTGAAGAAGTCAGGTGGTGATATCGGCAATATCTTAGCCAGCTTATATAATGTTGCTTCTGAAAAAGCAGATACACGAAGTTGGTCGAGTTTGCCGGATAATGTACAAATCATTAAATTGGATAATATTGCTGTGGGGCATAATCAATTAATTATTTCATACGCGGGCAAAAAAGAAGTTATTGAAATTGATGTTATTGAAAATGGTACGACTTTAATTAATTTTACAGCAATTGGTGGATACACCGGTTACCAAACCATAAATTTGTAAGGAGAGAAAATGAAGTTTTTTATCAGGTTATCAATGGTTAGTGTTATTTGTTCGTTATTACTTGTCGGGTGTGCCGCTCCAATAACCTCTGGAACAGGGACAAGTGCAATGACACAAGGTGAAGACTTTTCAAAGCACTTAGAAGTACATAATCCTAAACTAGGAAAAAAGCTAAAAATAATTGATGTCAAATCACGAAAAACTAATGATTTATTAGAAATCAACTTGCAACTTAAAAGTACTTATAAAAAATCTTTGAAATTGCAATATCATTTTAATTGGTTTGATGCGCAAGGTTTTGTTATCGAGTCACGAAAAACACCTTGGAAACCACTTGAATTACATGGTTTTCAAGCTACTGCATTACGCGGACTTGCACCTAATGAACAAGTAACGTCGTTCACAGTTTATGTAAGAGAAGTGCCTGAAAAGGCTTATAGATACTAAAGATTAATATTGAAAATTAAGACATTAAAAATTATTACGTTATTTATTAAGGAAATTATTATGAAAAAATTAATTATTGCTACAACCGTTGGCTTAGCTATTACAATGGTTGCAGGTTGTGCACAAAAGTCAGTTGTCCGTTATGGTGATGCCACATCTGTTGAAACTACAGACATTAACTTTGGCTCTACTGATTTACAAAAAGTAGCAGGAGAAATGACTGATTCTTTATTATTGTCACCGGTAGTTGGCACATTAACGCAAAATAAACGTCCAGTAATGTTTGTTGAGCGCATTAAAAATAAAACCAGCGAACATATCGATACAGAATCTATCACAGACTCTATTTCAACCAAACTTTTACGCTCAGGGAAGTTTCGTTTCGTTGACATGGCTCGCGTAGAAGCTGCAAGAGAGCAAATCAAGTTTCAACAAGATGGCGGTATGGTTGACACCAATAAATCAGTACAATTTGGCAAGCAAATCGGTGCGGAATATATGTTATACGGGAACTTATCAAGTATTGTTAAATCAAATAAAGACAAATCTGATGTGTATTATAAATTTACAATACGCCTAATGGATTTAGAAAGTGGGCTAGTAGAATGGGCCGACGAAACAGAAATTCGTAAAACTAAAGCTAAAGAATCAGTTGGTTGGTAATTTATAAAATTTACAATTTAAGGATAGGGCTTATGAAAACTATACTAAGCACGTTATTATGTTTTTTTACTGTTTTATTAAGTCCAGTCGTTAGTGCTGACTATGATAGGAATAAGGCAGTTCCAGTCGAAAAAGTTTTATTCGGTAAAGTACAATCAGTAAGAAATATTACCGAGCAAGAAATTATAGAAGATAAAAATAAAGGCTGGAAAGTGTTTGGAGGAGCCCTTTTAGGTGGAGCTATAGGCAGCCATTTTGGCAGTGGTAGTGGACGAGATGTTGCGACTATTTTTGGCGCTTTATTAGGAGGATCTATTTCTAATAACAATAATCCTCAATATCATATAAAGACGATTCGATTGGTTGAAATAATGATAAAAACCGATGAAGGGAAAGAATTTATGGTAATACAAGATTTAGACTCAAGAATGATTTTTCAACGAAGTGACGCTATTCGCCTTATCTATTTAGCTAATGGTTCAGTAAGAATTGATAAACAAATATAACCTTATATATCCCTTACTATTTATTAGAATATTAAAAAACGAGGAGATGTTATTCTAACGTCTTCTCGTTTGATCTAAATAATAACAACTTCAATATCATGATCTTTATCTTGTTCGGTATATAATTCCGCAACATCTGTGCTACCAAATAACTTTCTGATTTTTTGATATGCACAAATTTTTTGTTTTGCTAACTGTGGGTCTTTACTTTTAACAAGAAATAACCACGTTTTGACTAAGGTAGCAGAGAGAACTTTCATTTTATTATTCCATGAATAACGCTCAATAAAGTATAGGTAATATGTTTGAAAAAACGAATTTTATTTTCTCATAAACTGCCTGTGAGGCCGCTGTGACAACATTTGTTCATGCTATTGGTTAAATTTCAAAAGCTTACTTAATACATTAAATTGAAAGTGATATAGCTTATTTGCAACAAAAGACTTACGGATTGTGACTTTTAGATAATAAATGGATTGTTATCGGAACTTTGCACTTTGAAATTAAGCAGGTAGTATTTCAAATAAATAGTCTACATGATTTATATATGAATAAAAAAGCGTCAACCATTATTGAATATTCTGTTCAGCAAAATATTGACGATTATTCAGCGTCAATAAAAAAAGTGGTGATTAAAAATCAAAAACGTAAGTTAGTTTCTGATAGAGTCATCGTTGAACAACCCCTTCAAATAACCATAAGTTGGGTGAGTAATCACGATGATAATTCATCGGAGCATTCTCAGGTTTTTTCTATTACGATGAGAACTCCCGGTAATGATAGACAATTAATATTAGGCTTATTAATGTCTGAAGGTGTTATAGATTCGTTTGAAAATATAGCCGATATTTCACCTAATCTGACTGAAGAAAATAGTAATTTATGGGAAGTTACATTATCTAAAGGTGTTGTTCCTGAACTGTCTTCATTAGATCGTTATCAAATGACATACAGTAGCTGTGGTCTTTGTGGTACAACGTCATTAAAAAGTTTAGAGTTGAGAAACCCACCAATACTTTGCGAGCAAAAGTATGTTTTATCAATTACTGATATTTTGTTAATGTCAGAGATAATGAGAGAACAACAGTCATTGTTCAAAGTTACTGGTAGTTCACACGCTGCGGGACTTTTCAGCGGTAACAATTTACTTGATATTCGTGAAGACATTGGTCGTCATAATGCGGTAGATAAACTATTTGGTGCTTTGCTAGAGTCTCGAAGTTGTGCGTCCACTAAAATGCCAGAGCACTTAGCATGCTTGGTAAGTAGTCGAGTCAGTTTTGAAATAGTACAAAAGTCAGTGATGGCAGGTATTGCAATACTTATAGCGGTAGGTGCGCCGTCTGATTTAGCAATATCCGCAGCAAAACGGTTTAATTTAACCTTGATTGGTTTTACATCAGAGAATGGATTTAATGTTTACCATGGCGAATGGCGTTTGCAACCATTAGAGACAGAATCTTAAAAAGTATAAGTCAGCTTGATATTTTACAGCTCTTCTTCTTATTGAAAAGTATAACTTTTATGTTCAAAGTGAATAAAAAAAGGTCTTTGTAATTAAAGACCTTTTATAGATGTAAATATTATCTAAACGATTAATTCATAGGGTTAAAAAACTTAATGATTAATACCACGTTTATTCTCTTTCCAGCTTTGCTGTAACCCCAAGGCTTTCATTGATGCTTCAAGGTCAAATTTATCAACCATTTTTACAACCTCATCTGAAGTTTGGCGTTTCCATGGAATATCATCAATGTTAGCAATGCCAAATATTGTTGCTCCCATAATGGCCGAATTCAATTTTAATTGGTTCTGGTCTACTTTTTCAAAAGTATCTGATTGTGCATGGTAGTTCGATGCATAATTTGCATTTGCTTGGTTGGCAACTAAATTGGCGACACCTTGTATCATAAAGTCATAATTGTCTTTACCAACAATAGGATCTATTTTATGGCTAAATGGTCCTAATGCATTAACAGGAACGAGTACTTCATCGATAGTGTTTTTAATCTCTTCTCGACCATTAATAAAAAAGCCGGTTATAGCTCCAGTGCCTATATCAATTGTTGAAGCTAAGACATGATTATCTAATTCATCGATGTGTCTTTGAGTATATCCCCAAGAACCATACATGCCTTGCTCCTCACCATTAAAAAGAACAAACCGAATGGTACGTTTAGGCGTTATATCAAGTTTCTTAATTTGACGAGCGAGATCGATAACTAAACTAACATTAGCTCCATTATCGAGTGCACCAGTGCCAAGATCAAAAGAATCTATATGCGCGCCAATGAGTACTATTTCTTCAGGGTAAGTATCACCTGTAATTTCAGCGACAACATTGTGCGCTTCGTAGGGTTTTTCGCCGAATATATTTATTTTAGCTGTTAATTTTAGTGTTTTACCCGAGTATAATAACCGTTGAGTTCGTTGGGCACTTTCCCTTTCCATTACTATAATCGGTAGCTTATTATCAACGCCTGAGCTTGGTAAATGACGATATAGTAGGTTGTTTTTCCGTGAAGACATATAAACAACGCCAGCGGCTTTAGCTGCTAATGCTCTTTCTTCAATCGCGACTGCATTAAGATACTCTTGAAAAAGTCCATCAATACCACTTTTGTCATTGAGGATTTCAGTTTCTATCAGGAGCCACTGGTTTTTTAAATAATTATCAGTATTTATTTCTGAAAAATCTAATTCAGTACCTTTATTTAAATTAACAACTTTTGCTGTAAGACCTTGATAATGAGTTTTGTTCGTAAAGGGCATAGCTACAATACGTGGTGAAAAATTAATACGACTATTAAAAACCTTAGCGCTTATATCCTTCTCTACCCACGCTCTTGGCATTGTAAAGCTTTCTTTCTTAGCACTGATACCTGCTTCATGAAATTTCTTTAATGCCCAGTTCACAGATTTTTTATTTGCTTGTGTCCCTGTTAAGCGGCCGCCAATTTCATCGGTCAATTCTTTTAAGTCTGCAATAATAGGTGTAGGTGCTTTCATGGTTAATATTAAGTTTTCAACGTCGCTATTAAATATAGAAGTAGCGTAAGCACAATTAACTAAAAATGTGGGTATAAGCAGTAAAGGAATAATTTTTATCATATTTTTTTCTTTTTATCTAAAAATAACGTAGATGAATTAATTTTAATCTTCAAAGTCTGAGCATCAAGTTCTGGCTTTTAAATAACTATCATAATCAGGGATCTTTTTAGGATATGCCTGAGAAAACAAAGGAGAGGTAATTAATAAATCAGCAGTCGATTGGTTACAAGCAACGGGAATGTTCCAAACTGCAGCAAGTCTGAGTAATGCTTTTACATCAGGATCGTGCGGTTGAGCTTCAAGTGGATCCCAAAAAAATATCATCATATCTATTTTTTGTTCAGTGATTAATGCACCTATTTGCTGATCACCGCCTAAAGGCCCACTGATCAACTGGTGAAGGCTTAGTTCGGTATTGTCTTGTAATAACGCACCTGTTGTACCTGTAGCATATAAATCATGAATTTTAAGCGCTTCTTTATACTGTTGGCACCATGCTAATAAATCCTGTTTTTTATTGTCATGTGCTACTAGAGCGATTGATTTATTTATTGGGGCATTAACCGTTTTATACTTCATAATAGTTATCATTATCCACATTTTGATTATTTGTTAATTCACTATGAAGGGTATTTCAACTTACTGCAAATATTTTAGTTTGATGCATTAAAATTCTAATTTTTTTTAATGAGTTAAGGTACAATCTAACCATTATAATTCTAGTCATTAAGGTTGAACATTTGCAAAAAATAATCATTTTTGGAAACTCAGGTTCAGGTAAGTCGACACTGGCTAGAAAGTTATCAACAGAGAGTAAATTGGCGCATTTAGACCTCGATACTTTAGCTTGGTTACCGACAATGCCACCGCAAAGAAAACCAATTACTGATTCAGCAAAAGAAATAGCCATTTTCACGCAAAAGCATGATAACTGGGTCATCGAAGGTTGTTATAGTGATTTGCTTGAGTTGCTCGCAATTAAATCGAGTATTGACGAAGTTACAAATTCAGATAATTGTAAAGCGAATGAAATCCAACCCTCACAAAAACCGTTCACCTTCGACCAATAAAGCATTCCCCCATACGGAAGAGCTACCCAAGCTATTCGAAAATACGTTTTTGCAAAAAAAATTAAAGGGTTTAAATTTAATCGTTTATGCACAATAAAAATAAGAAACAAAACCCTCAACACCGCGCGCGGCCACATTAAGCCAATGGCAACACCAACCATTCCCTGTTGTTCACCTAAGTAAAACGCAAGAGGTAAAGATATAACTGTTTCAATCAACAATAACTTTAACAACAAGTCATGTTTAGAAGTACCAAAAAGCAAAGGATTTACAACCTGTTGCGGGCATATGAAAAAGTAAGCTAACGCTAAGATAAAAAGAATATTGTAACTTTCCTCGTACCCACCCCCCATCCAAAGAAAGATAAACTCTTGACCCTGTAGTACCAGACAAAGCAAAATTGCAAACGAAACAAAACATGCAAACTTTGTAACGTTCAGAACAAGCACTCCAATTTTTTTCACATCATTTTTAGCATCTAGTTCACTAATTGCAGGCGCAATGACTCGAGTAGTAACAGATAGAAGGTCAGACGTATACTTGATAAGCCTTCCCCCTACGGCATAATGCGTAATAGCAGCCGTTGAAATCAAAGCCCCAACAATAATAGAGTCAGCATATTTAACCAAGATAGATAACCCACCAATCGCAAAACTGATAGAGTTAAACTTAATAATTGTGTCTGAAATATCTTTAGGTGGCTTAATGAAAACCTTCAAAGCCTTAACTGGCGCAACTCTACGACCGAAATAAATGGTCACAAAATAACCAATTATCGTTATTGCAAAATGAGTCAAAGCAACCGCATAAAGAGAAGTAAAATACGGCAGTAACAAGAATATAATTGCCGCTCTCACTACAATTACAGAAATTTCAATCCCAGCGTTTATATCATAGCGTTGATACCCTGAAATCACACCGCCATAAACAGTCCCCATTAAAGCGATAGCCATCTGGGCACCCGCAAATAGAATGAGTACTTGAGCCATCTCTAACAAACCCGAATCTAAATCAGTCCAATTGGGCAATGAGTATGCAACAATTGCAGAAACGACAAATGCTCCTCCTGCGACACAAACAAAAGCAAGTATGGTCGCAGCGACGAACTCACGCATTTTTGCAAATTCAGATAGAGCCTTGTAATGAGATACATGTTTATTAATTGATGGACGAAAGCCCAATTTGAAAAGCCCCAGGTATCCAGACACCGCATTTATTAGAATCCATACGCCATAAGCTTCATCTCCAATATAATGAATGACATATGGCATCATAGCAAAGGCTGTAATAGCTTCTACCAAAAATGCAGTGCCATTCGATGCAGAGTTTTTTGCAATTTTAGCTGCTGTTCCCATTTACCTATAGCTCCTTAGAAAGTTACAGTAGGTACCTGAACAACCAATTGGTTTTAGTTTTAGTTTTAATTTCATATCAAGTCGCCTTCCAAATCGTTTAGCAACTGACCAAACATAGACTCATAATAAGCTGGCTGAGCATATTCTTCGTCCATCTCCATGCGGTAAGCAATTAAGTTGACAACGAAAACCACAATCAAAGGTTTAGCTAGTTCTTCTTTAAGGTTCATAGTTTTACAATATTCATGAATAAATCGCTTTGTTTGAAGTTCATTATCCGTTTCGGCCAGAATATAAGACACTGAACCGGATAAACTAATCTTTTTAGTTTTTGCAATATAGCTCGCTATCAGAAAAATAATATCAATCAATGGCAAACCGTGACGTTTAGAGTAATCCCAATCGAAAAGGCCTTGAACTTGGTCTGTCTTTTGGGAAATCAGTATATTATCTAAAGAACAGTCACCATGATATATCACTAGGGGGAGCCTAACACCGTAAAGACTTCTTCTCAGATACCCTCGAATAATTTCAAACGTATTTTTTCTAGATATACCAAAAAGATTTTCTCCTCGACTTAAAGGCTCTTCAATTAAAGAAGAATATTGACCTTTATCGACAAGCCGTAGCTCGGAGCTAGCTAAATTTAAAGTAGTTATTCCATCTATCGACTGCTGAACAATACTATCCAACCGGTGCCGCTTTCTCATTTGAGCAGGACTAATATTCGCCCCAGGCAACCTAGATTCAACCGTGTAATGCAGACCTTCATAAATACCTTTTCCGATATATTCAGGCACGCACAGAGTACTCTCAAGCTCTAGCCTGGATATAGACTCAAGCATTCTTGAATTTGTCTCATAGCGGCCTCTTGTCAAAACATCATACGCTAGCCTAACAACATATTTATGCCTTGAATCTGGAGCTTCCACTAACAACAAGGCACCACGAGGCTTAGACATCACAACTGATTCAATACATAAGCTCTGACCTGCACAGTATCTAGTTGAAATCTCCTGTAACAAATAATCAAAAAAAGATGCTTCAGGAAGCTCTCTACCCCCTACAATTAAAAACTTGCCCCCAAAAAAGTAATCTCTAATTACTGCAACATACCCCCTTAAACTAAACCTAACGCTTCTTTCTTGTTCATTATGTATTTTCTTGATTCGAAATACATGACGACAATACTGCCCAATACAGCGATATATATCCTTACGAGGAAAGAATAGATCAAGTAAATGAAGAGTATCTTGATACGTTTTACGATAAGTAGACCTCTTCCATCTAGACACTTGACTATCACACGCCGTAACCAAGGCAAACTGGCCACGAGATGAAAGAATTCGACTAAATAACTGCAGGAGATTCTGGTCAATTACGTTTTTCTCCCCATCATCAATACATACGATTACTTCAATACTCCCTTGCTCCAGCTCTGACAAGCCATCAATCCCACATAATATTTTAATATTTTTCTTTTCCAATCTCTTGATATTATAATTTATAGAAAGATCACTGCCTTGAATTTTATAGCCAAGATGCAGCATCAATTCAGCGATCCCTGACATACCTATACCTCCAATTCCAATGAAATAAATATTTTTATATTTGTACCTTTCATTATATTAATAATAATTTTTTAACGCCACAAGCGAACGTTCGCT